>Ga0206894_1015_pt1 | contig 51966 bp, 41 predicted proteins | sample Alteio_BWOrgHeat_54_FD_152953 | JGI IMG/M metagenome (GOLD analysis project Ga0206894, IMG submission 152953) | Enriched cells from forest soil in Barre Woods Harvard Forest LTER site, Petersham, Massachusetts, United States -... | ecosystem: Environmental > Terrestrial > Soil > Temperate forest >...
TAACTTTATTACACAAAACTTAGAGGCTCATTATGACAATCTTAACTAGCCAACTTGACTATGGATACAGAGAACATTATACACCTCCTGCTTCGCCAACACCAGCTTCTCACTCCCAGAAAACCTCACCTCCAAGTCCGCCTTTTGCAACAGGCATTTTCGCAACTTACGCGGCGCAAAGCACTCATACAGCCCCTTCCTCTTCATCACATCCTAGGTTCGCAACTGGCATTTTCGCCACTGACTCATCTTCAACCACGAATACTACCCCCTCCTCTTCATCAATCACAGCAGATTGGCCTTGCGATATAGAGTTTTGTGGTTCAAACTTACCTCCTATCGTGACTAAGGTAATCGGTAAGTAGTAAAAAGGACCTAAGGGACCTAAACGACCTAAAGGACTGAAAACTATTGTCCTTTAGGTCCTTTTGGTCCTTTTGGTCCTTTTTTTATGGTGGCTCCGGTTCGGAATCGTTTTTTTCGAGAATTACTTCATTTTTATAGGAAGACGTGATAAAACGTGCCAATATGAATGTACGTAATTCTTTCATCAATCAGACCCCAGCACAGATGCTCATTGCCATTGGCGACTATGTCATGCTCGTCATCAATGTCTGCTTGATCATTATATACCGCCCTCCGAAGCTCTCACTCATACGGGATCAAATGTATGAAATCGGCGTTTTGTCCCTGCCAGTCGTCGCCATCACCGGCTTTAGCACAGGCATGGTGCTCGCCGCCCAATCCTTCTTCCAACTATCTGATAAAGGACTAGCCAGTGCCACCGGCATTATGGTGGCCAAAGCGATGATTGTCGAGCTTGGACCCGTGCTGACCGCTTTCATGGTGACAGGACGTGTGGGTGCTGCCATGTGTGCAGAACTTGGCACGATGCGTGTCACAGAACAGATCGATGCCTTGCGTTCTATGTCTGTAGATCCTTTGCGCTACCTCGTGGCTCCCCGTTTTATCGCCGGCATCTTTATGTTACCTTTACTCACTATTTTTAGTGCGTTGATGGGGGTATTTGGAGGCTATATCATTGCTGTTGAATATTATGGCATGGCGTCGAATACATTCATCGATCCCTTACCTGTGCACATCACTTCCTTTGATCTTTTTAGCGGCATCGTCAAAGCTATTGCCTTTGGCATCATCATTATTACTATCTCCTGCTATCGTGGTATGACTACGAAGGGGGGGGCCGCGGGCGTGGGCCGTGCGACGACAAATAGCGTTGTTATCTGCTATACCGTCATTCTCATTGGCAACTTCTTACTCACGTTAAGCCTAAATAACTCCTCTGACGCTATCAATAATTTCATCAATTTGTGGTTATAATGGCAAACGACTCCTCACAAAAAAAACAAATCATTATCAGAGCCAAAGATATCTACAAAAGCTATGGCTCGCTTGAGGTGCTTAAAGGCCTAAATCTAGATATTTATGAGGGTGAAACCGTTGTCATTCTAGGACGTTCTGGTGTCGGCAAAAGTGTGCTGCTGCGTCAAATTATGGGCATCGACGCCCCTGATTCTGGCTATGTCGAAATCAGCGGTAAACGCATCACTGAGATGAGCCAACATAAACGCTTTGAAGCTGTCAAAAGCATGGGGATGCTTTTCCAAGGATCCGCGCTCTTCGACTCCATGAATGTTGGCGAAAACACAGCCTTTTACATCCGCCAACACGAACCTCACCTAGCTGAAAAAAAAGTACAAGAACGGGTAGCTGAAGCCCTAGCCATGGTTGATCTCAGTGGCACCGAAGATAAAATGCCCTCAGATTTATCTGGCGGCATGCGCAAACGCGCAGCTTTAGCCCGCTTAATTGTCTACCGCCCCCACATCTTACTCTATGACGAACCCACTACCGGTCTGGATCCCATCACTTCCATGCAAATTAATGACCTCATCAATTCCACCAAAAAAGAACTCAATGCCACCAGCATCGTTGTCACCCATGATATACGCTCTGCCATGGTGGTGGGTGACCGTTTAGCTTTTAATGACGACGGCAAAATCTCACACATAGGACCTAAAAAAGAATTCCTTCAATCACAGGATCCTCATCTACAAGCCTTTTTCAAGAATGCGATCCTCACCAAAGAACTGCTCGAGAATCAGGAGTAACTTCATTCATGGACCAATTTAAAAATCTCATGATCGGCCTCTTCGTTACGGTGGCAGCATTTATCATTATTTTCATCTTAATGTTTCTCCATCCAAATGTGGGTGATGAAGGCAAACTCCTGTATGTGCGTTTCACTGATATCGACAAAGTCACTCCCGGCACACGCGTGGCCTATGCAGGCAAACCTGTCGGCGAAGTGGTCGACATTAAAGAAGTGGAATTTGGACGCAGCGGTCGCACCGATGAAAGTGGAAGGGTATACCTCTACGAACTCAAACTCCGTGTCGATAGCGCCGTCAACGTCTATAATACCGACGAAATTTCCCTGCATACATCTGGACTACTGGGCGAAAAAAACGTCGAGATCACCCCCTATGCCCCAAAACCCAATGAAAAACTTAAGATTATCGATAAAGAAGTCCTCTACGCCAAAGAAACAGGGTCTGTGGAAGACACTTTCAAGCAGCTGAAAGAAGTTGCCGGCAGATTCGACACTGCCTTAGACCTCATCATCGATATCCTCGAACAGGTCAATAATCAAAACATCGTAGAGAAGATTGCCCGCACCATCGAAAATGTTGAATCGATTACAGGCGCACTCAATATGCCTGAAGACCTAACTAACATCGTCGCCAATGTGCATGCGCTATCTCAACGCGCTCTCCACTCTTGGGATACGGTTGACAGTACGCTCGCTAACTTCGACGCCATGGGCATCAGTGCACGCGATATTGCAGACAAAATAGCGCATGGCAATGGGACAATTGGCAAGCTAGTCACTAATGACGACCTATACCTGCGCACCAACTCCATTCTTAGCAAACTTGAAACAACCTTCGATGACATCAACCATTATGGTCTATTTTTCTCTAGCGACAAAGGATGGCAGCGTCTACGAGCACGTCGCCTTAACCTACTGCAAAAATTGCGCACCCCCCAAGAATTCCGCAATTATTTCAATGATGAAGTGGATCAAATATCTACTTCCATTTCACGCGTCTATATGGTATTGGATAAGCTAAGCTGTGACCCTTACTGTGAAAATATGATGCAAAATAACGAGTTCACTAAAGTTTTTGCCGAGTTGATGCGCCGCGTGACGATGCTAGAAGAAGAAGTGCGCATGTACAACACGCAAATTGTCGAAACGGAAGTCCATGAGACAGAGCTCGGCTGCCCACCGCTTTGCCCACAAAACCCATGTGAATGTTCCGGTTGGTGGCATCAATAAAAACAAAGATATCAAGAAGACGGAGCTATTGCCATGGAACATATGCCCTACTCACAGATCCAAAAAGGCACTTTCCTCATCTCATCACCCGACGTCGACATGGGCCTTTTCTTCCGCAGCGTAGTGCTCATTTGTGAACATAACTCCAGCGGCTCCTTTGGCTTGGTCATCAACAAAAGCCTCGAACTCGAACTCCCAGAAGAAATTATCAATATTCACAATCTGGCCAATCCCCATGTAGGGATCCGCGCCGGAGGCCCTGTGCAAACCAACCAAATGATGCTTCTCCATACCTCAGGGCATATCCCCAATCAAACCCTACAGATCTGCGATGGTGTCTATTTAGGCGGCGACCTCCAATTTCTGCAAGAATCTATCACCGATGCAAATGGTCCCCCCATTCATCTATGTTTTGGCTATGCCGGCTGGGGAGCAGGCCAGCTGGAAAGGGAATTCCTTGATGGCAACTGGTTCATCCATCCCGCCTCCTCACGCCAAATCTTTTACACTCCCACGGAAAAACTATGGCCCAATGTGCTGCGTGAAATGGGTGGCAAATACGCCACCCTCTCGATGATCCCCGAAGATCTTTCGGTAAACTAATTAGTAATTAACATTTCCTTGATTTTTATTCTCATTTTGAGCATAATTCTTTTCATTAACTTATTAAGTTATTAAAAACCAAGTAGTTTCATTTAATTCTTTGTGGAGTCTGATCCCATGGCCAAGCTAATTTTTGATCACAACTCGGAAGAAATCGATCTTCCAGAAAATGCCCCTATTGCAGAAGCCTGCGAAGAGGCCGGCGTACCTTTTGCCTGTACTGAAGGCGTGTGCGGCACCTGCGTTATCGAAGTCAAAGAGGGGAAAGAAAATCTTTCCAGTCCAACCCAAGAAGAAGAAGATTTCTTAGGTGAGGGCACATGCGATGAACGTCTTGCTTGCCAATGCAAGATCAAATGTGGCAATGTAAGAATCTCGTTTTAATCCATCAATAGATAAATAAAAGTCAAAGGAGCCTTCCCCATGTCAACAAAGACACACACAGAAGCTGGAAAAAAAATTCATCGCCAAATGACGATCGAAGAAATTTTGTCTATGTTTCCTTTTAAAGCCCAACGCCTATCTCAAGAGATCACCAATGCCGGCCTACACTGTGTTGGTTGCCATGCCGCCACATGGGAGACATTAGAAGCTGGCATGTTAGGACATGGCATGGATGATGCCGCTATCAATCGCCTTGTAGACCGCCTTAACGCGCTTCTCGAAGAAAAAGTCGACAATTCAACCATTTCTATCACTCCACGTGGCGCAAAGAAATTCCTCGAGATCTTAGCTGAAGAGGGCAAGCACGGCTGGGGGCTGCGCTTTGCAGATCGCATGGCCGGATGCAATGGCTTTGAATACGTCCTCGACTACTCAGAAAAAGCCCAAGCCGATGATAAAATCTTTGAATCAAATGGTGTCCAAATTCATGTTAACAACGGATCCGTAGGTCGCCTTTTGGGATCTGAAATCGACTACGTGGATGGCCTTCAAGGAGCTGGATTTAAAGTCAGCAATCCTAATGTGCGCTCATCTTGCGGTTGTGGCACCTCGCACGGCTACTAAGCACAAGAATTGGTTTCGCTAAATCGTGCCCGTGTGCGTGCCCGTGCCCGTGCCCGAAATGCCTACGAACTCTCTTGCTTCACATGGATATATTTTACGTTGAATAAAAAATTCACTGTGCTAAAATTTCAATCACCATAAAGTTAAGGTTTCGGGCACGGGCACGGGCACGCACACGGGCACGAAATCTAGGTTATGCAAGAGACCCATCACCGCCCAAGCGCTTGCTGGCAAGCTTCCATAATCGATTCGGCCAGCGTAGGATGAGCATGACAGGTATTTGCGATCTCACTTAGCGTCGCCTTTTTCTCGAGGGCCATCATCCCTTCAGCAATTAACTCGGAGGCTTGGGCCCCAATGATATGCATGCCGATCAAACGACCGGTATTAACCTCGCCAATGACTTTCACCAAGCCCTCAGTATCGCCGCTACAGCGCGAACGTGGATTGCCTCGAAAGAAACTTGTACCCACAACGATATTAAGTCCCGCATTGCGCGCTTCTGGCTCTGTAAAACCTACAGATGCTACCTCTGGATGGGTATAAATGACATTAGGAATGCTAGCATAATTCACATGCGGATGATGCCCTGCTATCAACTCAGCTACCGCCATCCCTTCGTGCGATGCGCGATGCGCAAGCATCGGCCCTTCAATCACGTCACCAATGGCATAAATGTGGCGATGAACATTTCGGAAATTCACATCCACAGGAATAAGCCCTTGAGCATTTGGCACAACCGTCAACACATCTAATCCAAGCCCTTGAGTATAAGGACGGCGTCCCACAGCTACAAGCACCACATCAGCATCGATCGTTACCTGCTTTTGATCGTGTTCGATGAAAAGTTGCACTCCCTTGCTACCAACATTCGCACTAGTGACTTTTGCTCCTAGATAGAACTCTAAGCCTTGTTTCTTTAATACCTGGAGCAATTGTTTACTTATCGCAGGATCCATCATAGGCGTGAGCGTATCCAACATTTCAACAACAACTACTTCGCTACCTAAGCGACGATAGACAGAGGCTAATTCGACACCAATCACTCCCCCACCAATCACTGCGAAGCGCTTAGGTACGCTTGTAAGACTCAATGCTCCTGTCGATGAGACCACACGCTTTTCATCAAACGGCAGAAAAGGCAATGCAATAGGCTCAGAACCTGTCGCGATAATAATATTCGCAGCATGTACCGCTTGCCGTTCACTGCCATTAACCACTTCAAGCGAATGTGGTCCTGTAAAATGCGCATTTCCTTGTAGATGCACAATATGATGTTTCTTAAAAAGCGTGTTAATACCATCCACCAACCCCCGTACAATGCCCTCTTTGCGTTGCATCATCGCACCAAAGTCTATCGCTACGTTGGTGGCTGTAATCCCATGTTCCTTGCTAGCATTTTTAAGCCATGCGTAGTGCTCTGTAGATTGTAGAAGAGCTTTTGAGGGAATGCATCCTACATTAAGACAAGTACCGCCTAAGGTGGGGCGTTTGTCGACACAGGCAACTTTGAGTCCGAGTTGAGCCGCGCGAACAGCTGCCACATAGCCCCCTGGACCTGAACCTATCACTATCACATCGAAATCATGCTCTGCCATATGTAATTTTCCTTGAATATATTGCATAACCTAAAGTTCGTGCCCGTGTGCGTGCCCGTGCCCGAAATGACTACGAGCCATCGTGAATAAGAAACACAGCACATCAAATTTTCAATCACCATTAAGTTAATGTGTCGGGCACGGGCACGGGCACGGGCACGGGCACGGGATGTCATTGTTATACCCCTAGTAACAGACGCGAAGGATCTTCTAAACAATTCTTGATATGCACAAGAAATGACACCGCCTCTTTACCATCAATCACGCGATGGTCATAGCTCAATGCCAAATTCATCATAGGCCTAATGACGATCTGGTCATCGACCACGACAGCGCGTTTCATGATTTTATGCATCCCTAAGATAGCACATTGCGGGAGATTTAAAATCGGAGTGGAAAGCAGTGAACCATAGACACCACCGTTAGTAATAGTAAAACCGCCCCCTTGCAGATCATCCGCCGTAAGACCTCCCTCACGCGCCTTTTTAGCATAGGCCTCAATGGCTTGTTCGATCTCTGCAAACGAAAGATAATCACAGTCGCGCACGACAGGTACGACGAGTCCACGATCCGTTCCAACTGCAATGCTGATATCGAAATAGTTACGATAGACAATCTCATCACCATCGATATAGGAATTGACCTCAGGAAACTCTTTCAGGGCATCCACAGCAGCTTTAATGAAGAAGGACATAAAGCCTAGGCGCGCTTGGTATTTCTTATTGAATCCTTCTTTATAAGTGTCCCTTAGGGCCATAATATTCGACATATCAACTTCGTTAAAAGTCGTCAGCATCGCGGTTTGCTGGAGGGCATCGACCAACCGTGTGGCGATTACCTTGCGGATCTTTGACATTTTTTTGCGTGTTTCACGCTCTCCTACTGCACCCATCCCTGAGTTGGCATGGGAGGCACCAGGGGCAGGATGAGAAAGCTCTGAGATGAGGAGTTCTTTCGTCGCACGCGCTCCCGTATACCCCGAAGACTTAGCTTTTGACGCAGGCTGTGGAGTTACAGACTTAGCAGAAGCTTGCTCTTCGGCAGCGTCTGGTGCTTCCTTTTTTGTTTCTTTAGAAGGTGCTGCTTTGGCTTCTACTTGAGGTACCTGTTTCGAGACCGATGCTTTAGCAGTCTCCACGCCTTTCGATACAGTGGCAGCAGCGCCTTTTTGTTCCGTATCGATAGATCCTAGGACTTGTCCTATCTTAACCACATCGTCTGGAGACACTCCCCACGTCACCACACCCCCTTGAGGAGCATACAGCACTTGATTGACCTTATCTGTCTCCAACTCAATCAATTCATCATCCGCTGCCACAAAAGATCCAGAAGGCTTAAGCAGCATGCCGATCGTTGCTTGGCTGATAGACTCTCCCATAGCAGGTACTTTAATTTCTACTTTCATTGATCATCTCCACAATTACGCTTTAAGTTGGCTTGCGATGTTAAATATAGACACTTGTTGAGCACCAAAGAGGGCGTGCAGGATAGCTGCGTGTTCCTTGTTATGCAAAGCATACGATCCCACAGCTGGCGATGCACTACGCGAACGGCCGACATACGACAACTCCACTCCCTTAGGCAAAAGATCGATGAGAATCGGTCGGATGAAATGCCACGCGCCCATATTACTGGGCTCTTCTTGCACCCAAATGCAATCTTTAATTGTTGGGAATCGACTGATAATCGTTTTGATCGTATCTGCATCAAAAGGATACAGTTGTTCGACACGCACAATCAGCATATCATCAGTAGCTGTTTTAGCTCTTTCTGCAATCAGAGAGTAGTAGATATGTCCACTACACAACACTAAGCGTTTGGGATTTTTAGGAGGGGTTGGATCGTTCAATATCTCTTGAAAAGTGCCTTGCGTAAACTCACTGATAGAGCTGCTACACGCAGGCAAACGCAAAAGGGCTTTCGGGGTAAAGACAATGAGAGGTTTGCACATTGGCCGCAGTGCCTGACGGCGCAATAAGTGGTAAAACTGAGCCGGCGTGCTCGGATTTGTAATGAACATGTTATTATCTCCGGCAAGTAACAGAAAGCGTTCAATGCGTCCTGATGAATGCTCCGGCCCCTGCCCTTCGTATCCATGCGGGAGGAACAACGTCAAAGCAAACTTCTGGTTCCACTTCTGCTCTGCCGTAGCAATGTATTGGTCAATAACAACTTGGGCGGCATTAGAAAAGTCTCCAAATTGCGCCTCCCAGACCACCAAGGCTCCTGGATAAGAGCAGCTATAGCCAAATTCAAAACCTAAAACGGCATATTCTGATAGCGGCGAATTATATACATCAAAGCGACCTTGTTGCGGCTTTAAATGCCTCAATGGAAGATACCCTTTTTCTTTCTCTTGATCCATGATTAACGCATGGCGATGACTGAAAGTCCCACGACAAGAATCTTGTCCTGAAATTCTCACATGCCTGTCCTGCCATAATAAAGTACCATAAGCCAACAGTTCAGCCATGCCCCAGTCGACAGGGCGTCCATCTGAACCTTCTTTGACCATTGCTAGACGTTCTTTATTCAAAAGAGCAAGTTTTGGATGGATTGTAAAACCATCAGGGACGTCACAAATGCCTTTAGCTATGTCTTGCAAGGTTTTTAAATCAACACCGGTTTCAACATGCTGAAACATCATTTCATGCTTTGGTGCAGCCGCTTCTGCAGGACCATGATCTTTAGCCACAATTTTCTGAGCATGCATCGCTTGTTGCAGGGCTTTTTTGAATTCACTTTCAAGAGCTTCTGCCAGATGTTGTTCGACCACCCCTTGCTGGATGAGCACATCGCGATATAGCTCTCTAATCGGCCGCTTCTTGCGTATCAATTGATATTCCAATGGTTGTGTGAAAGCTGGCTCGTCACCTTCATTGTGACCAAATTTGCGGTAGCAGTTAAGATCAATGAAAACATCGCAGTTAAATTTTTGGCGCAACTCAATCGCCAAATTTGTCACATAGATACATCCATCAGGATCTTCAGCATTCACATGAAATACTGGAGCACTGAAGGTACGGGCAATATCCGTGCAATAACGCGTCGATCGAGCATCTCTTGGCCATGTGGTGAAGCCGATTTGGTTATTGATAATGATATGGATTGTGCCACCTGTAGTATACCCTTTCAGTCGGCTCAATTGGAGGGTTTCATAGACAATCCCTTGTCCAGCAATCGCTGCATCACCATGGATCAAAATAGGAACCACCTTAGATTGACCAGCGTCATTAACACGTAGTTCTTGGCGTGCGCGCGTCTGCCCTTCCACCACAGCCCCCACAGATTCGAGATGGCTTGGATTCGGGGTCAATGTCAGTTTGATTTTGTGTTTATGGATCGTTTTAACTTCCGAATAAAAGCCTTTATGATATTTGACATCGCCGCTCCCTTCAACAGACGCTGGGATATACCCTTCTTCAAATTCAGAAAAGATATCGGCATAAGACTTATCAAAGATATTACACAACACATTAAGACGTCCCCGATGGGACATCCCGATGATGAATTCATCAATGCCATGCAACGATCCCGTGTCGACAACAGCCGCTAATATCGGAATCAACGTTTCGGCACCCTCTAAGGAAAAACGCTTCTGTCCCACATACTTGGTGTGGATAAAATGTTCAAATAACTCAGATTTATTTAAATGCTGCAAGATCAAGCGCTTTTGATCCATCGTCAAATCGATTTTAAAGCGGCGCGGTTCAATGTGTTGCTGCAGCCAATGTTCCAATTCGGGATTTTGCAGTCCCATGTACTCCACACCAATCTTCTCACAATAAGTTGCTTTAAGTGCTGTAATGATCTCGAGCAACGGCGCACTCTCTTCTTCTAGCAGACCGCAGGTGGGAAAATACGTCGACAAATCTTGTTTGGTAAAACCATAACTCGACAGATCCAACTGCGGCGGTTCATGGGGTTGTTCGAGAGCAATTGGATTCGTTTTAGCCATTAAATGGCCATAGGTTCGATAAGCTTCAATTAAATTAAAAACGCGCCAATCCCCTTTCTGACCGCCAAACTCCACTTTTGGGTAATAAAGCACCGATTGGCGCGAGCTAGTTTCTAGGGGAGGTAATGTAGGCAGCGAGGCTAGAGGGGCAGCCATCGCAGGCGCTACTGGGGTCTTGGCGGGCCATTCTATAGATACAGGGGACACTTCCATTTGGTCAAAAAGCGTGCGCCATGAAACGTCTACAGCCGAAGGATTTTGGCTATACTGTGCATATTTCTCCTCCAACAAATCGAGATTGAGAATACCGCTGTTAATCAATGCATTAAGATCCATGGTGATACCTAGTATATATTAAACGCCAAGTCGTACCCATGTGTATACTCTAGCTGCAAATTATTCACAAACAAGATGAAATTTTAATTAAATATCTACGAATGGACGAAATGGACAGTTCTTTAGAAAATGTCCAATTCGTCCAGTCAGTCCAGGTAGTCCAGGTAGTCCATGTCCAATCTTTTTTCTCCCTCAATGTTTTACTCAAAACCATCAACCTTAATTAACATTGAAAACAATCTAAATGCAATGTAGTCTTTAAAAACAAAAAGCAAACAAATTCTCAATTAAAACATGACAGTATTAACCGATTCATATCATCAATCCACAAGCGGATCCCAATTTCCCCACACTTCCTGCTCATCCCACCCCACTTCTGCTTCCTTGGCACCCCTCACCCCACTGCAACGCACGAAACAAGCTAGTGACAATGCATTCAGCAACAAAACTGTTGCAGCTCAAGGTGCCACTAGCCCCATCTTCTGGCGTGAAGCTCAAAACGCCCTTCGCTTGTTTCCAAAAGAAGAACAAGGTCTTTCAACCCCTAATATTAAACGGCTTTTTGGGGCAATTTTTACACAGGAAGAACGTATCAAGGTTTACAAAGCATTAAGCCAAGGCAAACCAAGCGAGTTATCCTCTTTGTTAAAACAAGTGCAATCACACTTCGGTGCATTCAATAACGGCTATTATCTCGCACACACCATCGAAGCCCTCTTACTTATCCCTGCCGACCAACGTCCTCTTGCCATTGATACAATCCTTGCAGAGTTACAAAAAATCACTATAGGCTATATACGTGACGATATCATCAAGGTTTTGTCTTTTATTAAGCCTGAACAAAGGGTGGAAACCCTTCCAGCCATCGTTGCCTTATTGAAGGGAATTGAGGCTCCAGCCCATCGCAGTGATATCATCAATCAAATTAAAGAACTTCCTTTAGAAGAACAAGGACCTCTTTTACAAACTTGCTCTCCTTATCTATGTTCGCTGACACATGCCTATCAGCGCTCCGATGCTCTTCAACTCTTAGCCATGCTACCCGTTCATGAAAGAGAACAAACCATTCCTTTTTGTATTTCATTTATTGAGGGAATCAAGTTCGATAGCCAGCGCCACGCAATACTAAAAGCATGCAGAACGATAAGTAGCTGCGAGCTTAAGCGTATCCTGCAATTATGCTCAGCTTTTGTGGCCTTTCATGAAAATGATGATACCATTATTGGCTATAGCTATCTGCACGCTATAAATGTATTGAAACATCTTCAAAAGAGCGAAAGACGCCAAACTAAAGCCTTTTTCCACTTAGTTAACATGAAATATTTAGCTAACATCGCAAAGGTGTTACCAAAAATTCCACCTACTTATCGTTTGAAAGCATTACAAAGATTGTGTCGCTGCTTCAACATTAGCCTTTTCAAATATAGATTTTGGACCTATGGAAATATTGTACAAACCATAGTTAAGGATGAAGAAATACGAAAAGCAACCCTTGAATATCTTCAGCATAAACTAACTTCCACCTCTTCACGTGTTGAAACTCAAGAGTTTGTCGATTTCGTCACTAAAAATCGCGGTACGCTAGGCATTAGCCAAGAACACCCCCTTTTCCAATGTGCCATCTACACTCAAGTGAAAATAAACCCTGCTTTAGCCCAAAATCCTCATAATCCCTTTACCCTTTTCAGCAACCTAAAACGCATTCACGCCGAAGAAGCACTACTCCCCTTAGAATCAACTTCTATGCTCACAATAACCCTTCCCAATAGTACCACCAAGGAAATTTCGGTTACAGTTTGCTTACAGGGCTTCCAAAAACGCGCCACACAGCAAAAATTTTGCTTTAAAGACTTGGACATTTTCAAAAAATCTCCTAACAAAGAGCATCGTGTCGGTCCCTTAGCGATGGAAGAACTTTTCAATGCCATCGAAGAAAGACAGCAGAAGCTATCGTCCGAAGAACAAAAAATCATGCAGCAGCACATCGACGCCCACTGCTTGGAATGGGACAACCCCCCCGCTCCCACAAATGGTCAGCAAACTGCTGAATCAATAAGCACCCTCAATCGATTGCGCGCCGCGACGATTTCCGGATCGGCCAATGTGCATTCAGGCTTTGTGCGCGAAATTCCTATTATGCTGACAGAAGAAAAACAGCCTGACGACCCTATAGAATATGAGGTCTATTACCTCTACGTCATCCTAAGTGCCATTAAAAAAGAATCAAAAGAGATCGCTCCAGGAGAAGTTCTTTCCCCACAAGAGATGATGTTTCTTTCTTTCTGCAATTGTGTGCGAGATTGTGGAAAAGGGCAAAAAAGGGGCATAGTCAGATTTTATAACGATCTATTGACAGCAGATCAACGCCATCCAGCCCATCCTCAAGCAATTACCAGTGATGAAGAACTCATCCTGACACCCGTGGATGCTGAAGTGCAGCGCCTATTAGAAAAACTCTCTAGCTCTGAATCCATTGTCAAAACACTGCTAGGTATTGATGAAGATGGTGAACTTCCCCCATTAGTCAAAAAGGAACTCATCCACCAAACGGATGATATTAAAGATCGTTTTCACTTACAACTAGGCTTAAATTACAATTTAAAATTCGATCAATTTGCATGCTGCATTGATCCTACCTTGATCAATTTGATCCAAAAAATTGATCTCACCACCACCCCTCCAAAAGGTATTGAAGCTCACAATGCGCTGCTTAAATTGCTCGCCGCCATCAAACCAAATCTACTGCTCACCTATGCTAAAAGAGCACTCATAGAAACTATCGAAGCAAAAAAAACAACACCCGAAAAAATAATCAAGCTTATTGAGACTAAGACGCTTAAAAAACATGAACGGTTGAACATCCACAGATACATCGAATATGAAACAGGCGATGATTTAATACCTATCTATAAAGGTATCAAGGATGAATGCGCACTTACCATCCTACATATTTTGGGATACATCAAAATAAACAACTAGGGACAAATGACCTAAAGGACCTAAACGACCTAAAGGACATATTGACATTGCTTTGTCCTTTAGGTCTTTAGGTCCTTTGTCCTTCCCTTGCGTTTAAACCCCCGGCCGACTATAGTCGCTCCTTTTGGAGTCGAAAACATGCATGCCTTGTTGCCTCTTGCCGCTTTTCTTTGGCTGATCAGCTGTTCATCAGGTGCACCTTCCACAGATGCACCCCAAGCTCAGATGGAAGAGATCAAAGGGCGAGATCTTGACGGACCCCGACAAGCTGTCTATCGCCTTCGCGTGCCAAACGATTGGATTCGCAGAGATCCCTTACCTGATGAATCGCTGATCGATACAACGAAATTTCTTTGCGAATTTCTTATACGCGATCAATCCGAAACCGTGCGCATTGCCATCCATAATTTCCCCACCAACACTCTAGAACAGCGCATTCCACCAGCCGCACAAATCGCCCGTTGGCAAAGACAATTCGACCCCTTATATACCAATCTATCGAGCACCCAGCCCCAATCTTTTAGCGGCTATAGCGGCTTACTCTTCACCGGCGTTGGCCTCATCAATGGCGTGGAAACAATAGTATTAGGGTGGTCTTTGCTTCTAGGACAAGAACACTATCGCACCCTCTCAAATACTGCCACACAAAGCAATGCAGCCCTCTATAAGCAAATGCGTGCGGACGTGAGCATTAAAGCCACAGGACCGCGCGCCCTTGTAGAAAAGCATCAAGCTGCGATTGTAAGCTTTGCCCGTTCCTTCGAACTTATTGATGAGATCCCATCCCCATGATGAAATATGCACGCAAGCTCTATCATTTCTTAGGCAGCATCAACTTCACTCTTGTCTTGATTGCCGCCGTAGCAATGTTTGTCATTGCAGGAACTTTCATCGAATCGTCCACCCAATCCCATCGCTTCGCCGCACGCTTCACCTACAGCAACCCCCTTTTCGCCCTTTTGCTTTGGGGATTTTTCATCAATATCCTATTTTCAGCCATGCGCCGCTGGCCTTTTAAAGTAAAACATATCCCCTTCTTAATCACCCATATGGGACTCCTAATGATTCTCGCTGGAGTCCTTGCCAAACATTATTTCGGACTCCAAGGTGCGATGAGTATTACTGAAGGCAGCGCTTCACACGACATCTTCAAAACAGATAGTTACGCCGTCCTCGTTTCCTCAAAAGGCACCCCATCTCAACTATATCCTATTAAAGAAAATTACGATGGCAGCTTCAACAGCACCATCGTCGATACACCAGAAGGACTACATCTCCATCTTTTGAATTTCGCCCCTCATTCCTCTGAAAGGCTGCTCACATGGATCAAAGGCAACTATGCGACAATTACAGGCCTAGCCCCCATTCCTGTAGCCGAAGACAACATAACGGAAGAAGCATTACCGCGCGGCAAGATGGTGCGCTTTTATGAAGGCTCTCCCCTTTGGGAGTTGCTCGCTATCCGCACTGCTGACGCCCAAGACATGATAGAAAAGCTCTATCGCCAAAACACCTTTCTTCACATTACCGATCGCCTCACTAACAAAGTGCTCAGCGCAAGACCTCTCAACGAAGCGCTAAAAAATCCATTTGCAATTGAAGATTACGGACTCTTTACAGCTCATTTGAAGCTTAATTTTTCTCCTATCTTAGGCTTTGAACATCCAGAACTTACTCTGACCATTACAAAAGATAGTCAGATGCAACAGCTTAATATTCCCCTAGATGGGAGCCAGGCCTTACTCAACCTTAACGCTACGACGCCCTTTTTAGGCAGCCTTCCCTATGCCCTCGATATTCAAAGCAACCCACACTTAGCCTTCATTGAAGACAACCTCGATGATATTCATCTCGTCACCATCGACCCATGCGGACAGCTGAGCTGGCAACCCTATCGTAATGAGCGCCTGGATGCTTTATTTTCCTATGACGATGGATATGGCGGATATAGCGTCCAAGCCGAGCCCCCCATTCTAGCCAAAACTAGCAACCGCACCGACCGCGAAGCCGCTTTAACATTTCGTTTAGAGCGACAACTCACACAAGCGCTCAAAGAAAACATCGCCCTATCTCCTCCTATACTGATGTGGCAACAAGCATGCGGCAAAAGCTATACAGACTTCTCTAAAAGCTTGCTCGCTTTCTTAACACTTTGGGATCATACCAACCATTGGATCTATCCCTCGACACAACCGCTGCCAGCCCCACTAGCCCAAGTGATACAGGCGATAGATTGGGCGAACATGACAACTAGTGACAGACAAGGCTGTCACTTAGCATCAACATTATTCTTCCAGATCGATCCTTATCTACAGTCTGGTGAAGATATCCTCACTGTCTTACATAAAATCCAATGGCCTTTATTAGCGCCACTAAAAGCCCTCCATTCTAGCACATCACAGCTCACTCACGATGAATCTGCCGAAATCCTCACCCTATTGACGCAACAGGTGTTTCTGGCCGCTGAATCCCTCTCTGAAGCTAAATCGCAACGAGATCTTGCTCTATCCACAGAGCAAAAGGCTGAGCTTTTCTCCGCCTTTCTTAGAGCCTACTCCATCCATTTAAGCACAATCTCACCACTTCCCTCTACCTCAGAAGAAATGGACGACTTACTACTAGCCTATCATCAAAGTACAACAAACCTCAAAGAGCTGCCAACACCAGTAGTCCTTGAAACCAATGTCGTTGCCGCACATCAGCCACAACCTCCAAACTCGAAATTAGAAGATCTCTCCCCTCTGATAAAACTTCATGTTAGAAAAGGACAACAAGCGCAAAATATCACCTTAGCATACAGTCACAACGCCACCGGATTAAAATGGCCCCTCTTTGATGGGGAATATCTCCTCCGCTTTCAACCGGCTTTTGAATCTATCCCGTATCATCTGCGCTTGCGCAATGCGCGTCAAATCACGTATGCCAATTCTTCCCAACCCTATAGTTTTGAATGCGACCTCATCATCACTGATCGACGCACTGGCCACAACGTTGAAAAAACCATCAGCATGAATCAGGTGCACGAAACATGGGATGGCTACCGCTTCTATTTAGCTGCCATGTCCCCACCGAATGAGGGTGCCGTCAAGCAGGTGCAAATCATCGTCAACCATGATCCAGCCAAATATTGGCTGACATACTCTGGTGCTCTAATCCTCACGTGTGGGATTGTCTTATTGTTTATCATGCGCCCCTACCGCCGAAAATAACAAAAATTTTAACTTTCAGGTTTATTGCTGATGTTTTATCTTGACCGACTATGAATAAAAATTTACATCCACTCATTTTATGCTTCTTATTTGGCATAGCCGTGCTCTGCACAGCACATTCCATCGTAGCCACCTCGCCGTTTGAAGAGACCAAAAACCTCCCCATCGCCTACCAAGGGCGCTTTCGCTCACTCGATTCAGCTTCAAAGTTATGGCTTCATGACTACTATCATAAACAACAGCTTGCCCGTTCTGACTTAACAGCCTTCCACACCACAGAAACAAGCGCCCTTGAGCTGCTCTGGAAATTTCACCTTCTCGGTCCAACTCCCTACAATCAAGCCCCTTTGTTCTGGATCCACTACGCACAAGTGAAGCAGCTTTTTGGCTTTGATCCTACAATCGATAGATTCTCCTACCACGAGTTATCACAAGCTCTCAATCAGGATAAACAAGTCAACCTAGACGTGATGCGCTACCTTCTTAGCTACGAGTTTGCGCACAATATGATGACAACAACCCGCCGGGCCAAAAACGATAAAAGCGAGCTTACCACACTCTCAGCCGGACTTTGGGTGACTTTGCGCAACGATAATCTCATCATCGCCCATACACCTTCAACGCAACCTTGGCACTTCTTGTCCCCTGGTATGCTACTTCATCCACAAGTAGGTGAGCAGCTTTCTTTGCTAGACAAACAACGCAAAATCCCTGCTGAAGAGATCCACCGCCTATTCAAAGCGATGCAAGAATACGACACTACTTCTGATGATCACACCTACAACGACGCCCTGATTAGTGCCTTCGAGCAATTGAAAAAGTTGAATAAAACTCCCCAAGAAATCGCTTTAACCCTCGAACAACACTTTCCTTTGGCAGAAGGATTAAAAAAAGCCGGCTCAACCCTAAAACTTCTTCCCTCCAAACAGCAGCCTGGAGAATGGCTCTCATTACATGCTCTGAAAATCAAAAGCTATCACCCTAAAACAAATCAAATTTCTCTAGCCAAAAACTTTACCACTTTTTCCGATGTCGATTTCGAACACATCCGCCAAACATACCTTAAGCTGGAAGCTGCTGCTCATAATATTTACAACCAGCAACAGACCTCACCCTCCAGCGAAGATTTAAACCGAGCGATACATGACTTTGTTACCACCTACAAACAAGCCTACGCAAGCCTTGCCAATACTTCCTATAAATCAGCCGCAGGCAAACAACTGCAATATCCGGCTGTCTGGCAACTAACACTTGAAACCCTCTACTACCAACTGCCCCTCATCGAGCTAACGATATGCGCCTATTTTTGTGCCTTGCTGCTCTTTTTGGGGGCATATACTTTGAAAAAGAGCTCTTTAGATCGGTGGGCGCTAGCCATTTTGTTACTAGGTTTTGCACTCCACACCGCAGTGCTTGCGCTGCGTTGCTTCGTGCTACAACGCCCCCCCGTATCCAACATGTTTGAAACAGTGATCTATGTCCCCTGGATTGCCTTGATTGTCGGCCTAGCCTTCTACCTCAACTCCCACAAACGCCTCATCCTTTGTGCCGCATGCACCACCTCATTAGCACTTCTAATCCTACTCAAAATCACCCATATCGATGCCCGACTTGAAAACGTCCAAGCAGTCCTCGACTCACAATATTGGCTCATTGTCCATGTGCTCATGGTTGTAGGGAGCTATGGCGCTTTCGCTGTGTGCGGCATCCTTGGTCATTTCTACTTATTCGCCTACTGGAAAGCGAAACGGGAAACACCTGCCATCCAAGAAATCGCCCAAAGTATTTTACACACCATGTATGTGGGAGTGGCTTTGTTGATCCCTGGAACTATCCTTGGTGGCATATGGGCAGCAGAAAGCTGGGGCCGCTTCTGGGATTGGGATCCAAAAGAATCCTGGGCTTTTATTTCGGCATGCATCTATCTATTAGTGGTACATGCCTACACTTTCAAACGCATCCATGATTTCGGCTTAGCAGTCGGCGCCGTGGGCGGCTTGATGGCCATCAGTTTCACCTGGTATGGGGTCAATTTTGTGCTTGGCACCGGACTCCATAGCTATGGCTTTGGCAAAGGGGGCGAGGGATATTATTTTCTCTATTTAACCGCCGAAGCTCTCTTTTTAATTATCACGACGCTCACTCTGCGCAACCCCCAAAAATCTCCTTGAAAAAAAAACATTATTTCAGATATTAAGTAATGTAATAAAATAGACGATTTTTTATGCCAAAGGATTACAATGCGACATATTAAAAGTGAGCGACTTAAAAAACTAGAAGTCGAACTCAATGATCTAGAACAATGGCTTAAACTTGGACTAGTTCCGAAAAAAGATATTGAAAAGCACAAAGAAGAAATCCTTGCCATCCAAACAAAAATTGAAGAAGAAAAAGAACGCCTCCAATTCTTGAAAGAAAGTGGCGAAGCCGAAGAATATGTCACTCCAAAACGTGCTTCAGTGCGCACCGGTTACACCGAAATGCCAACCATCCCCGATATTGATATGGGCGAAACTGCCGGCGGCCTAGCCGACACAGGCTTCGACATGGAAACTGAAGCTGGCGAGGTCGAAAGCTCTGTCATCGAAGAACGCGACGAAACCGATGACGAAAAGCATGATTCCGAAGAAGAAGACGAAGAAGATGATGAATCCTTTTTCAGCGATAAAAATCGCTGGAAACGAGGTGGCATCATCGATCCCGACGCGGACGAATGGTAATAGACCATATCAGTCTCTATTTTCACATCCCTTTCTGTACGAAAAAATGTGATTATTGCCACTTCTATGTCTTGCCAGACAAACCAGTCTTCCACCAATTGCTCATGGAAGGGCTGCTACTTGATATTGATGTATGGGGCCCTCACCTAACAAACAAAAAGCTCGTTTCAATTTATTTTGGTGGAGGCACCCCAGCATTGCTCGGAGCTTCCCCGCTAGCCCAGATTCTCGAAAAAGTTCGTTCTTATACTACTTTTCAGGCAGATCAAATTGAAATCACTTTAGAAGCTAACCCTGAAACTATTTCAGCGGCATTAATGCGCGAATATGCGCAGGCTGGCGTAAATAGGGTAAGCATTGGAATTCAATCTCTCGATGACCGTCTACTCCATAAACTCGGCCGCACACATCATGCCACAACAGCCATAAAAGCTATTGAAGACACAACTACAGCAGGCATATCTAATATCTCCATCGACCTCATGTACGATATTCCAGGGCAAACACTAGATGCATGGCACCACACTCTACAGCGTGCATGTGAGTTGCCAATCACGCATCTATCGCTCTACAACCTAACAATCGAGCCACATACTGTCTTTTTCAAATACCGCGAAACCCTGCGCAAAGAGCTACCTGACGACGAATGCAGCACGCGCATGTATCAAGATGCCATCGCTACTTTTGAAGCTTGCGGCCTAGAGCAATATGAAATTTCGGCGTTCGCCCGCCACGATCTTTACTCACGCCATAATGTGGGGTACTGGACCGGACGCCCATTCCTTGGTTTTGGTCCTTCGGCTTTCAGCTATTGGCAAAAGAAGCGCTTTAGAGCTGTCGCCAATTTGAATCGCTATGTACAAGCACTGCGCAGTGGACAGTCCCCTGTCGATTTCGAGGAAGAGCTACCTCCATTGCAACAACAGCGTGAATTGCTAGCTATCGCCTTACGTCTGAAGCAAGGCATTTCGCTATCCACGTTTGAGGGACAATATGGCAACCTAGACATGGAGACGTTGGCTACTTTGAGAAGCTTGCAAGAAAAGGGGCTGATCCAATGGAACCAAGACCACATCGCTTTGACACCACAGGGCATGCTTTTCTACGACACTGCAGCTGTAGAGATTATATAGTCCTGGGTAGAATCAAGTCAGTGTGACAATAATATCCGATTATTTTAAACACAAAGGCACAAAGACGGAAAGAACAGCCAAGGGCAAAAAAATAACAGGATAGGCATGATAGGCAGGATGGTAGGGGGGCCGAACTTTGTAGTGTACAGGAACGTGTGCCTTATTGTCCGATTTGTTTTTCAACGCAAAGGAAGGCAAAGTTCGCAAAGGCGCAAAGAAAGGCATGCCTCATGCTAAATGTTCTATAGCATAGACTGCAGCATATTAAATGTAAGGTGATAAAGGTGTCGTTGAAGCTAAGATTAGTGAACCATTAAACCATTCCCAATCATCGCATGCAAGCGGTTGTGAGTTAAGCGACACACACACAACACAACAGGGAATTGCCTGTCTGTTGTGTGTGTGTCGCTTAACTCACAACCGCTTGCATGCGATGATTGGGAGGAGCTTCCAGTGGATTGCTAAGGCAATCCACTGGAGATTTTTGCTACCGCGATGGTGCTGCGCATTCTAGCATACTCTTAGTACCCTTACATCTATCCTACCTCTCTTGTCATCGAACATGATTCTTGCTTTAAGATCATTTAACATGCTGCAGTCTATACTATAGACCATTTAGCATGAGGCATGCCTTTCTTTGCGCCTTTGCGAACTTTGCCTTCCTTTGCGTTGAAAAAATAAATCGGACAATAATGCATACTACACTGTACGGTACAAAGTTCGGAATTTCCTCCCCCCATCCTGCCTATCCTGTTATTTTTTTTGCCCTTGGCTGCTCTTTCCGTCTTTGTGCCTTTGTTTTTAAAATAATCGAACACTATTGCCACATAGTCTTAAAACTTGAGTTCAGACATGCTGCTTAGATGCTAGAAACTAAAAAGATGGCGGTTTTCTTTTCGAGATTGGGCAAGGGGCTCTTTTTCCACAATTCAACACTCTGTGAAACAACCCCCTGTGTTGTCAGCGTTAGATCCCAAGCCACACACAACTGTGTTTGGGGGCTTAACACCTTTAACAAAGCCTCCAACAGATGGATATTGCGATAAGGCGTTTCGATGAAAATCTGTGTAGCACCATCAGCCTTTGAACGGTGTTCTAATTCCTTGATCTCTCGCTCACGCTGCTTTGGCTCTTTATCTAAGTAGCCACAAAAATAAAAACGTTGTCCTGGCAAGCCTGAAAGCATCAATGATAACAAAATAGAAGAGGGCCCTACAAAAGATTGCACGACAATGCCACTTTGGCGCGCGCGCCGCACCAACTTAGCACCCGGATCCGCCACACAAGGCAAGCCGCCATCAGAAACAACACCCCAACGCTCCCCTTTGCGGATAGGCTCAAGCAAGAAATCGATATCGGCATCTGGAGTGTGTTCGTTAAAAAGCGCTATGGGGATATCATTCGCAGGCTTTTTTGTCTCAAAACGCCCCAAGAAACGCCTGCCAGCCCCCGCACTTTCGGCGATTAGCCCATCTAACGAAGCCACAGCTTTATCCACACTAGCTGGTAAAAATGGAGCGTGATGTTTAACATCGCCCAGCACATTTGGTAAGAGCAGCAAAGCAGGTTTTGATGGTGTTTCTTCTGTCATAATAACGAATCCTTATACGGTTACTAATTTAATAATGAGCATCTCTGCAAGGAAGTCTGGGTCTACTCCACTGCTTTTGGCTTGTAATTCGGTTTCATCGATAAGAATCAATCCCTTGCGAAAGCGTGTCATCCCATAGCTTTGCGCTTGCTGCACATGGCGTTCCAAAATTGCCCCTCTCATATAGGGGAATTCTTGCGAGACATCTCCGGCCGATCCCCCTTGGGACATGATAGCACACACTTGATATTCAATTTGATATTGGGAACGGATCTGCCGCAACAACGCAATAAGCGCCACCCCTTCAGTCAAAAGAGCTTTACTGATACGTAGCGCTGCCGAAGCATCCCTGCGAAACAAAGCCTCCCCAAGCTGCCAAGCATTATCTTGATTGACACTGCCACATACTGCTGCAATATCGTGCTCTTCGATCACTCTGCGCTCACCAACATAACAAAGCAATTTAAGCAACTCGCACTGCAAGAGCATTTGATCGGTGCCTAGTTGTTTAACAAGCTGCTGACAAGCTGCCAGCGATAGTTGCTTGCCATGTAACGTCACTTCTTTGTGCAACCACTCAGCAACTGATTTTTCCCGCTCCCATTGCTTTTCTTCAGCGACATCAAGCACAACACCGACCTTTTCAGCGTTTTTGTAAAATGTAGTCGCTCGATTAATTGCAGAGGCCACCAAAACCAAACATGACGTCCTACTTGGTTTTGCGAAGTAGGCCTCAAGTTTAGATGTTGCATCCTTATTAAAGGCATCAGCGTTTTGCACGATAATGAGCCGACGCTTGACGAAAAAAGACATCGTTTCGAGTTCTTGCAAGATGACAGCCACATCATGGCGCTCTCCATCGAAGGTTTGCACACACAAATCAGGTGTTGTCTCTCCCTTTAAAACCAAAGCACAGAAGCGATCGACAGCTTGCTTACGAACGAAAGCCTCTTTAGACAAAATCAAATACACTTCGGCTAAATGGTTAGGCAACGCCCCTTCAAGGTGTTTTTCAAAAGCTGTTAAATTGGAATATTTCAAGGGAGATCCATTTTCGATTAATTGCTTAGCTGCAATGAGTATAATGATATCAGCCAATGTTCTCAAGTAGGACAATTGACATTGCAGAAGTTCCCACTAAAAAAATCGGGCTCGGGCTCGCACGCGGGCTCGATTTTTTTTAGTGGGAACTGCTATAGACATTAAAAAAAGATTGCGCTTAAATGACACGTCAAGCATATGAATGAAGGCAAAAATTAAATATGTCATCAACCCCAAGGTTTCAAATGAGAGCACTACGCAAAACATTCATTAAGTCCACGCTACTGTCTGCAATCGTGTCATGCACCCTCTCTAGCTCCATCTTAGCTACATCCCCTCTAGAAGATGCATTTACCCGCTGTTACAAAACGAAAGCATGGGCAACAAATGCCCAAGGAGAAGGGTCTTCAGGCACTGGCTCTACGCTAGAGGCCACAGAAGAATATCGAGTATTTTTACAAGACTTCTTAAAGTCTCACAAAATTCGGTCCGTCGTCGACGCCGGCTGCGGTGATTGGGAATTCTCGCAATATATTGACTGGAGAGGAATCCAATATTCAGGATATGACATCGTCAAATCCGTAATTATAAGAAATAAGAAAAATTTTGGAGCTCCCAATATTAAGTTCTTTCAAGCCAATACTCTCGAATTTGATCTCCCACAAGCTGATTTATTGATTACCAAAGATGTATTACAACACCTTCCCATTGAAGACATCAAGTCATTTACTAGACATTTTAGCAAATATAAGTATTGCTTAATCACTAATGACATCAACCCCTATCGCCGCACTTCAAATATTCAAATTGTAGCTGGTCAATATCGTCCTATCGATTTAACTGAACCCCCCTTTAATGTCGTGGGCACAAAGATCTTAACTTTTGAAACAGGCTGGGGTGAAACCAAACAAGTCCTGCTTATTGACAACACAAAATAAAAACCACCAATACCTCCCGATTATAACAAATGTCGGGAGGTGTCTTGCCAAGTTTATCGCGATGCTAAAATAAATACTTCCGTATTCAAAATATTCAGCCTATGAAACACATTCCAGCGTGGCTCACCTTCATCCTTTGTTTCCTTTCAGCCCCTTCAATGACGATAGAGGTTGATAGCAACAAACAAAGTAAAACAATCAACATACTCTGTTGGCTTAACGGAGTGGGGTTAAGCCGAGATGCTAATATTCTTAAAAATGAATTATCTCCACTTGGTCACACCGTAAGGTTAGTCGACATCTATCCAGCAACCCCTCTCCCATTGAAAGATATTCCACCCGCGGATATCAATATTTTCATTGAGCATGCCTATGAAACTCTTTTCCCTTCGGCTAAAAAAAATTACTACATTCCCAATCCCGAATGGTGCCAAGTACCTCCACACGTAATCAAAAAACTGGATCTCATTCTGTGTCGCACACATGAAGTCGAACGGATCTTTTCCCCTATCGCAAAAAAAACCTATTACATCGGATTTGCGAGTATTGATAGATCACAACCCAAAGCAAAAAAAGACTTTTCCAAAATTCTCCATTTACGTGGCCAAAGCATTGCCAAAGGCACAACTTCTGTACTTAATCTTTGGTATGATCACCCCAAATATCCTGAATTGAATTTGATCTCTTTTCGAGAACCAGATCCCAAGCTAGAAAATGTCAAATGCTACAGCAATTATCTATCCGAAGATCAATTGCTTTCTTTGCAAAATCAATGCGGAATTCATCTTTGTCCAAGTGAAACAGAAGGCTTCGGACATTATATCGGTGAAGCGTTAAGCGTGGGAGCTGTCGTGGTAACTACCGATGCCCCTCCCATGAACGAATTTATCACTGATACAAGGTGTTTGGTGAAGGCTAAGTTCTCATCTCAACAAAACTACGCCACCAATTATTACGTCGATGATGCGCACTTCGAAGAAGTACTTAGCAATCTCCTAGCTTTGCCTAAAGAAGAGTTGATGGCGATTGGCAAAAAAAACAGAAAAGCGTATCTAGAGGGCAAGCGAGCCTTCAAGGAAAGATTAAAACAACTTTTCAATGAACCCATAAATTAAGGGATAACATATCAATATGAAGACCATTTTATCCCTACTGCTAACGCTATTTCTAGGCATCGCCCAACATGACTTACACGCAGACACAACCCCCACCCCCCCGACAACGCTTGAAGCGCCACAGGTTACTCCACCTGGGATAAAACCTGCTCCATCCGATGAGGAGCCTTATTTCCCCTTACAAATTGAAGAACCAAGTCCACAAAGCAACAAATTTTTAGTCGAATTCCTCAATATGCTCGCCACGTTGGGCTTTATCATTGCTCTCATCCTGATCGTGGCATGGTTCTTGAAACGCTTTGTTAACGCGCGTTTAGAACAAGTCAACGCGAGCAGTTCCATTCAAGTCATCGAAAAACGGGGACTATCCCCCAAAAGCATGCTTTATCTGCTGCGCGTCGAAAACAAAACGATTTTAGTGGCCGAATCACAACATGGCGTGACAGCCTTAACAGAATTTGACACACCCATTGAAACAGAGCCTGCTGCCTCACAAGAGTTTCCTTCCCCCTTTAGCAAACTTCTCGAGAAGAAAAAATAATCCTAAGTTTCAAAGCCCCGGTTTTTACTTGGATAAATTTCATTACAGCGCATTAGTTTAGCGCGTCAAAATCGTTTGATAAGCGCTATGCAACACCTTCCACCCTCGCCGTTTTAAGTAATCAATAACCAAAAGCCCCTTACCCCCACGCGGAAGACCACAATCATCAATCATCACCACACTTTGGTCATGGAGTAAAGGATATGCTGCCTTAATTTCTTTGAGATGATGCTCCTGCGAAGGGAATGGATTCTTAGTTTCGAAATCGAAACTATCCAAATACAAGAAATCAATGGGCTGTGTGAAATTTTTCAGAAATGCTATCGAATCCTGGCATACAACATTTACGCTCTGACCGTAAGCTTCAACGACAGCTTTGGCTTCAGCTACAGCTTTTGGGTCAATATCTACAGAAAAGAAAACGGCTCCATTTTGATGCGCCCAGTCACCAAAAATGATAGTAGACCCTCCATCACCAACGAAATTTTTATCTCCCATTCTTGAAGTCCCTGTTTCCACAACCACCTTAGCCGAGCGCTGTCTCAACAACTCTAGAGCATGTAACATGGTCGAATAGCGCTTGTCCTTAGGAGCAAGTCGATCAAGCAAATAATTCGAACTAGGCACACCTTCGGCATAACCATTTATGGGGATAAATGCTGCCATAAGAATCATGGCTAAATTCAAAAGCAAAAGCTGACATTTCATACCGAAAACTCCTTTGATAGCGCGTTCTGAAATTTATTTGAATATTCATACGCGCTAAAACAAACTTTTGCAAGACAATCCTATACAGATAAGCCTTGTTGCATAAATGGAGCACATCGTAATTCTTTTATCATAAACAGGTTTGAAACACAGAGGCACAGAGAACACGGAGAAAGAGAAAAATTGGAGATTGATTGTGGTATATGCCTAAGGACATTTTACTTTTTCTTCCCTCTCCGTGCCCTCTGTGCCTCTGTGTTTTAAATTTTTTATCTTCAATGGTTTATCGTTATATTGGATTTATGCAACAAGGTCATACAGAAATCTATTGTTTTTCTGCATATTTTTTACGTTTCTTTCCCTTTGAAAATGTTCATTGTGATATAACAAACATCGTCCGAGAAATGCTTATTCCTTTGAAATCCACAAACGCCTAGCTTTAGGAGGTCGCTTGTTTGTAATCATTAGTTTTCTCACGATGATTTTCTTCTTGCTTGGCACCTTCTTTCTCACAGCGGTATCAAGCGCCTTTCGACGCATCCACAAAAGAGACACAAAAAAACAAATCATCGCGGCCGGCAAGTGGTTTTTTTATCGTCGCTTTCATCACTATTTTTTCCCTGAACATGAATATGAAGGTCTGTTTTTTGCAACTGTCTGCGCCCAAAACATTGCGCGGTGCTGTTATGTTGCTTCTGCTGTCTTTTTTCTGCTGGCCACTCCCCTATTTAAGCATCTTTCAGGTGTTGTGCTAACCACACAACCGCAAAGCGATGAGTTTACAACGTTTTGGATTGTCCTCTGCTCTTTATCGCTATTATTGTTGGCTTTTGTCTTCGGTGAATATCTCCCGAGAATTTTAGGACTCCGTTTGCCTGAAAAAGTGATTCGTTTTTGCACTCCATTGTCCTCTTTGTTCATGTTCTTAGCATTTCCGGTGACATTCTTATTCTTAAAACTTTCCCACTCATTCTCACGTACTATTTATTTCGATCATTTGCATGAACCAGAAACACAAGCAAAACAAGAGATCATTAACATCATCCATGAAGCCCAGCTCAACCCTACGATCAACCGCCATGACAAAAAGATTATCGAAGCCGTTCTTTCTTTTGGTGAACGCATTGCAAGAGAAGTGATGGTACCGCGTGTCAACGTCTTTAGCATCAACGCTAAAACATCTATCAAAGAAGCTGCTGCCTTAATAGCCGCTGAAGGATTTAGCCGCACCCCCATTTATCAAAACACTGTGGATGAGATCGTGGGAGTTGTCATGTACAAAGACATTCTTTCAAAATATCGTCTATATGAAGAAAATAACAATGACGAAACGATCTTAGCCGCTCCCGTAGAAACCATTCAAAAAAATGTCCTTTACACTCCAGAAACAAAAAAAATCTCCAACCTACTCCAGGAATTTCGCAAGAAGCAAGTCCATTTAGCTATCGTGGTAGATGAATATGGAGGGACAGAAGGGATCGTTACGATCGAAGACATTTTAGAAGAGATTGTGGGAGACATCGCCGATGAATACGACGATGAAAAGGAGCTATATGCGCTACAACCTGATGGAAGCTGTATTGTAGATGCACGCATGAACATTTTCGATGTGCAAGACTTACTAGAAATCAACATTCCCGAAGAAGGCGATTACGATACGATTGGTGGATACGTCTATCACTGCGCCGGCACGATACCTTCTAAAGGCTTTGTCATCCATCAAGATGCTTTTGAAATAGAAATCCTAGATTCTAATGAACGTGTAGTAGAGACTGTGCGCATCAAGCCACTGCACACAAAGTACGCTGATGCACACAATGCTGTTAAAGAGGAAAAGGAATAACATGCCTCTAGAGGACCTCATCATATTAGCTTCGGCTTTAGGCATCAGCGCCATGTGTGGTGCGGCCATCTTATGGACTATACAGCGCATTAAACTCAAACACTTTAAGCAGCTTGCTGCCGACCTGCTTTCAAAAGCAGAAGCTGCATGCGATGCCAAAAGAAAAAGTGGCGAAATGGCCCTCAGACAGCAGCAAATTGAGCAACAACGGGAGTTTGAACAACATTGGCACATAGAACGCCGTAAAATGCAACATGAAGATGAGCGCCTCAAACAACGCGAAGATAAGCTTGAAAATCGCATGAATCTCGTTGAAAAAAAACTTTCTGATATCGAAAAACGAGAAGCTGTACTTATTGCTCGCAAAACACAATTAGATCAGGAAAAAAAACTTGTCGTAGAACAGCAGGCAAAACTCCTCATTCAATTAGAACAATGCGCGGGTTTTAGCTCAACCGAAGCCAAAGAACAACTTCTTAGCCATGTTAATCAAGATGTCAAACAAGATGCTGCTAATCTCATCCGCCGCACTCTCAAAGAAGCCAATGAAGAAGCCGAAAAAGAAGCCGGTCGCATCATCGTCACAGCCATCAATCGACTAGCTGTGCCTTGCGTCTCAGAAGCCACCGTCAATACAGTTTCTATTCCGAATGAAGAGATGAAAGGGCGCATCATTGGCCGCGAAGGTCGTAACATCAGAGCTCTTGAGCATGCCACAGGAATCACATGCATCATCGATGAAACCCCTGGAGCTGTGATCCTTTCTGGTTTTGATCCTATCCGCATGCAAATTGCCAAGATGGCTTTATCCGATCTCGTGCAAGATGGACGTATCCACCCTACTCGCATAGAAGAGGCCGTAGATAAGGCTAAAGTCAATATTCAAAAACTAATCAAACAATATGGCGAAGATGCAGCCCTACGTGCGGGTGCAATCAACTTACATCCTGATATCATCACACTCTTAGGAAAATTAAAATTTCGCTATAGCTACGGTCAAAATATCCTTGACCACTCGTTAGAAGTCTCACATATCATGGGATTAATGGCTGGTGAACTTGGTCTAGACAACAGACTAGCCAAACGCATCGGCCTTCTACACGACATGGGTAAAGCAGTCTCGCACGAAATCGAAGGCACACACGCCATCATTGGGCATGACTTAGCGCTAAAATGGGGTGAAAGTCAGGAAGTTGCTAATGGAATCGGCTGCCACCATGGAGAGATGGAGCCAACCACGGTGGAGGGTTCACTATGTAGTGCAGCTGATGCCATTTCGGCCTCGCGTCATGGTGCCCGCAGCGAGTGTGTTGAAGAGTATGTCAAACGCCTAAAGCGGCTTGAAGATCTTGCGGTAAGTTTCAATGGCGTTGAAAAAGCCTACGCGATGCAAGCTGGGCGTGAAGTGCGTGTAGTTGTCCTTCCTGATATGGTCGATGATGATGGTATCGTGACTCTAGCCAGAGATCTGACTAAACGTATAGAAAGTGATTTAAGTTATCCTGGAAAAATTAAAGTCACCGTGATAAGAGAGAAGCGTATCGTCGAATATGCGATATGATTTTTGTCTTTCATCTTTATTGCGCTATCGGGCAAAATGTGGCCCCCAAGGTATAGTCTTTATTAAATGGAGTAGTCTTTCATGCGTCGATCAATATGCTATTGTGAACCTAATGTGGCTTATGCTGGAGAAATCAATACATGGAAGTTTGTTTATACTCCAAGTGTTGATCTTCCCAAAGGAACGAAACTTAAATTTGATTTGCAAAGCAAAGGCCGAGATATCGATTGGCAGATGCCTTCTTCCAACATCAAAAAAACTAGCAATATTATTTTTGCCAAGCTCGAAGATGGCAAGGTCATTCAAGCCAAAGAGATCGAAACACCCGATAGTTATACCCCCTCTTACGAATTCGTTTTGCTGAATAAATTAGAAGCCGGCGAAACCTTTACCATTGTGATGGGAGCGAGCAAAACCCCGCATCAAAATGGGACGAAAGCACAAACAAACGCCCAAAGACGCCGCGTTTTCAACCTCTATGTAGATCCGAAAGGCAAAGGGAACTACACAGAGCCAGAAGTATTCACACTTGATATTCGAGGCAATGTGCTTGCCGCTATACGCGTTTTGGCCCCCTCTTTTGTCACTCGCAACAAACGCTTTGACGTCATTGTGCGCTTCGAAGATGAATATGGCAACCTCACCAACACAGCACCAGCAGACACACTCGTCGAATTGTCCCATGAACATCTGCGCGAAAATCTAACCTGGAAACTCTTCGTGCCAGAAACTGGCTTCATTGCTCTACCGAACCTCTATTTCAACGAACCCGGGGTTTACACAATCCAGCTGCTCAACACAAAAACAAAAGAGATCTTCCGCTCCGCTCCTGTGATGTGCTTTGCTGAAAATGCCCGCCACCTCTTTTGGGGACAACTCCATGGAGAGTCTGAACGCATCGATTCCACGGAGAATATAGAAAGCTGCCTCCGCCACTTCCGTGATGACAAAGCAGCAAATTTCTATGGCACATCTCCCTTTGAAAGCCAAGAAGAAACCTCCAACGAAATTTGGAAACTCATCACACAAAACGTGATGGAGTTTGATGAAGCAGACCGCTTTACCACCTTCTTGGGCACACAATGGGTAGGAAACAAAGGAGAAGAAGGGATCCGCCATCTTGTCTATACAAAAGATAATAAACAAATTATCAGGAAAAAAGATCCTAAATTTGCCTCCCTCAAGAAAATTTACAAGAATTTCTCTCCTAAAGAACTCATCTCTATCCCCTGCTTTACCATGGGTAAAGGCTTTGAATTCGATTTTGCTGAATTCGATCCAGAATATGAACGTGTCGTTGAAATCTACAACTCCTGGGGTTCTTCGGAATGTTCTAAAAAAGAAGGGAACCAGCTTCCTATTGCCGCCAACGGCAAATCTGGAATCACCGAAACTGTTGATGGCTCCATCCAAAAGGCACTTCAGCACAACTGTCGCTTTGGCTTCGTAGCTGGTGGCCTCGACGATCGAGGCATCTATGCCGATTTCTATGACGGCGACCAAATTCAATACAATCCTGGATTAACAGCAATCATATGCAACGAACATTCTAGAACAGCCCTTTCCGAAGCCTTATATAATCGCAGTTGCTATGCAACAACCGGCGAAAGGATCATTCTAGGCTTATTCTTGGCTGGCTCGCCTATGGGCAGCGAGGTAAGCACCGCTACCAAACCAGGTCTACGCATCAACCGCCACCTCTCTGGCTATGTCGCCTGTACGAGCACGATCGCTAAAGTGGAAATCATCCGCAATGGCAAAGTCATTCACACCTTAGAAAGCGATAACTACTGGCTCAACTTTACCTTTGACGACATGACGCCTCTCGAAAAAATCGTCATTGATGCTAAAGATAAAAAACCTCCTTTCGTTTACTACTACTTGCGTGTGACACAAGAAGATGGCCACATTGCTTGGAGTTCGCCTATCTGGGTAGATCTTGTAGCCGCAGCTCCTTCTGTCAAAGGCGCTAGACGTCAGCCTGCAAAACCTGTAAAAAAACCCGTCTTCATCGACGATGACGAAGATATCGACGAAGACGAAGATGAGGAAGACGAAGACGATTTTGACGACGACTTCGAAGAATAAACAGTCAGGATCACAAAATGGCTCATCACAAACTAAAGTGCCGCCGTATTTGAACGCGAGAATCGCATTCAAATGGGGATAATCTAATTTGTGATGAGTCCACTAAATGACTCGACATCGTCTCCCTGATCTGTTAGGTTTGAATTTTTACAACTACTTTAATCATGACATATCGGAAACTCATTTCCTTTGTTTGGCAGTATATCCGGCAGCAGCCTATCCCTTATCTTTTTATTTTTTTGCTCTCTTTTACTTGGGCTGTGGATGCAACCGTATGGCCATATTTGATTGGCTATCTCATTGACAAAGTGAGTACATTCAACGAAGCACGTACGACAGCCATCACCACGTTAGCTCTGCCCGCCATTTTTGCCATTTGCCTAGGATTTTTCATCCGTAGTTGTTTTGGAATTCAGGGGTTATTACTAGCAAAAGCACAACCTAAGCTAGAAGCTGATATTCGAATGACAATGTTTAATCATGTGCAAAGACATTCACCCCAATACTTCAACGATCACTTTGCTGGCAGTTTAAGCAATAAAATCTCTGATATGACCTCACAAATCGAATTTCTTCTCCGTCTCTTACTTACCACTTTTATTCCCGCTGGGGCCGCATGCGTGATAGGCATGCTTTTCTTCTTTTTCATTAACCCTTTTTTCGCTTATCTAATCGCTGGTTGGTATCTTATCCACTTTTTGATCTGCCTGAGTTTTGTCAGCAAATGTGCAAACTATGAGCATATCCATGGTGAAGCCCGGAGCTCCCTTGTAGGAAAACTCGTCGATAGCTTTACCAATAATTTTGCAGTCAATCTTTTTTGTCGGTTCGATTATGAAAGAAAACTCCTCGCCACCCTCCAAAAAGATGAACAACAGAAAAATTATCGCGCTAAACGCTATGCCGAATTTTTGCGGATTGCCCTAACGATAGAAGCTTTCTTTATAGGCTCTGTAGGTATTCCTGGCATAGCAATCTATTTTTGGGTCCATGAAAAAATCACCACAGGAGAATTAGTTCAAATTATTGGCACCTCCGATAGTATTCTCTTAGTGATTTGGATCGCGGGTCTTTCCCTCCCCTCCTTCTTCCAAGGAATCGGCATCACACAACAAGCTTTCTCCATAATGGACGATCCTCAAGATATTCAAGATGATTCCTATGCTAAATCTCTTACCGTTTCCGAAGGTGAAGTTGAATTTGTTAACGTCTCTTTCCAGTATAATGAAAAACGACTATTCACAAATAAAAGTGTTCTCATTAAAGCCAAAGAACGCATCGGACTTGTAGGGTATTCCGGAGCAGGAAAATCTACTTTTGTCAATCTTATTTTACGCTTTTATCAAATAGAGAAAGGCAAAATCTTGATTGATGGACAAGACATCTCTAAAGTGACATTAGAATCTTTGCGCAAACAGATTCTATTGATCCCTCAAGATCCCATTCTCTTTCATCGTACTCTGAAAGAAAACATTCAATATGGCAATCTCAATGCAACGGATGAAGAAGTCATTAATGCCAGCAAACTGGCCCATTGCCATGAGTTTATACAACAGTGTCCTCATCAATATCAGAGCATCGTTGGCGAAAGAGGAACAAACTTATCGGTGGGAGAACGACAAAGAATAGCCATCGCCAGAGCGATGTTATCTGAGGCTAAAATTCTAATTTTAGATGAAGCCACTTCAGCTCTGGATTCTATTACCGAGAATTTCATTCATCAAAGCTTAGAAACTCTGATGCAAGATCATACGACCATTGTCATCGCCCATCGCTTATCAACCCTCGTTAAAATGAATCGGATCTTAGTTTTCAACCATGGGGAAATCATTGAAGAAGGGACTCATACTGATCTTTTGGCAAAAAAAGGTCACTATGCACGGATGTGGCATATGCAGGCTGGGGGCTTCTTACCGGCCACCCCTCCTGCCTAACGCTATTTTTTCTGGAAAAGGTGCCACGATGCACGCCTTCGATGTCAACGCATGGATGGTGTCTAACGTATAGGAATCTACTTTCCCTTGTATTGACTCAATATTATTAAATCTTTGCAATAAATATTGAAATATTTCCTCCGTAATAAAAGGGGCAACGGGATGTAAAAGTCTTATAATACGACACAGTAGAATAACAAACACTTTAAGTGTATTCTTCCGCTGTGCAACCTCTCCCTCTTCCAATATAGCTTGAGCATTGTTAAGATATGACACAAGTGTTGAGGTTATAAAGTGGGTGACTTCCCCCATCGCTTTATCAAATTTTAACCCCTCAAAAGCCCTATCAGTAGTGACAATGACCTTGTTCAGTTTAGTTAGAATAGCACGATCTTCCGACCTTAAGACGATCACATCTAGTCCTTGAGAAAACTCCTGGCTGCTTAGTATATCACTTTGATTAAGACAGTTAAATATCGTTCGCACACAATCCCATAACCCATCAAGGCAATTTCTAGCGGCTTCAAAATCGTTTTTTCCTATATTTATTTCAGGTACATAAGATTTGCAAGATGCTATCGCAAGGCGCAAAGCGTCGACACCAAATTCCTCAATGATTGCTTCAGGTTCACTCACATTATTTTTCGATTTAGACATTTTTTCCCAAGTGACATGGACATCTTTGGGTAGCGGCACGCCCAACTCATATTTTTGCGACTCACTGGCAGATAAATAAATCATCCGACTTTTGCTTTTTTTCCAATAAGCATTTTTATAAATAATTCCGTGCAGAAAATACTTACACGTTAAAAAGTGCCTCATCATATACTTTGCGATAAGATTGCGGGCTGGCATAGCAAATAAAATATCATAACCAGACATAGATAGCGTAGTGGGATAGAAACGCCTCAATTCGGCACGCAAATCAGGCCAATCTAATGCCGGAAAATTAAAAGAATTAAACCAAGTGTTAAAAACATCCTCATCCTGCACCCAATTGTTTGGATCCTTTTTCACCTCTAAAGGGATCTCATCAACGTCTTCATGACAAATCATTAACGTTGGTTTCTTGCGGTGATGCCAAACGGGAATGCGATGCCCCCAGTAGATGGATTGACTTATACAGCAATCATGCATGTAATCAAGATATCGATCGAATTTTCGCTTATACTTTTTTGGAAGAAAAAGGATTTCCTCCGCTTTGGCTATTTTCTTTAATTTCTCCTTCAACGCGTTAATACGAATAAACCAATGCCTAGAGATAAATGGCTCGATCACAGCTCGCGAACTATATGAAATCCCTATTTCCCTAACTTTTGAAGTCTTTCGGACGAGTAAGCCTTCTTTGTCAATCGCTTTAACAACAGCTTGACGGGCTTCTGCCATGGATAACCCCTCAAAACGACTGTCAATGTGGTTGACTTGACCATTTGGCAGCATCATATTAATTGGAGTGAGATGATGCTTTAAACCAATTTGATAGCTGATCCAATCGTGAGCAGGGGTCACAAGAAAAATATCTTGATCTTGTGAATCAACAAGATCATCAACAATGATTTTTACTTCACGTTCGATGATAGGGATCATAGCAACTTTTCCTATCAAATTAGAGCGCTTGTCTTTTGGAGAGATGGCTAGAGCACTGCAGCATAAAATCGTTTCTGGACGGTATGTCGAAACTTCTATAAAGTCTTGACATCCCTTTAAAGGGACTTTGAATCGATAAAGAAGCACTTTCCGCTTCTCGTAAACCACCTCTTCATCAGAAATTGGAGCTTGGATCACAGGATCCCAATTGACTAATCGATCACTTCGATAGATTAACGCTTCATCATACAGCCTTTTGAAGATAGCATTCAAAGCCTTCCGGTGATTCAAATCAAGGGTATAAAACAATTTAGACCAATCGTAAGAGCATCCCAATTGCTTCAATTGCTTCAAAATGATGATTTTCTTTTCTTCTGTCCATTTCTGGACATATTTGAGACCTTCCTCTTTCGTGATATCGGTTTTAGTTTTTCCTTTAGCACCTTTTAAATCTTTTTCCGCCAGATACTGTGCAGCCATGCCCGCATGTTCTGTGCCAGGAACCCATAAAGTTTCATATCCTTTCATTCGCTTCCAGCGAACAATCATATCCTGCAAAACAACATTTAAGGTATGGCCCAAATGCAGAGTGCCCGTCAAACTGATAGGTTCCATCACCATGCCAAAAGGAGGCTTTTTTGAGGTTTTACTCGCCTGAAAAAAACCTTGTTTTTCCCAGAACGAGTACCATTTAGGACCTCTAATATTTTCAACAAACCGTTGCGGAATTTGTTTCATAGTATGGATAGAGTTTTTTTACTTACGAATTATAAGCAAATGACTCTTTTGCCATTCCATGGCATATCGGGGGCTAGGGGATTATCACCTGTCACACCCATAAATTCACTTCTATCCTGGTTAAATATGAATTGATACATCCCCTTGTGATGACCATAAGTCCATTGGCCAGTCAAGAGATTATCTTGCCATTTGCCTTTCAAGGTGCCCCTTTCATTTGCAAAAATGTATGATCCCATAGCATCATCGCCTTCACTCGAGAGGTGTAAAACACCAAAAGTAGTGATATAGATGCATTCGTAATACGAACTATTACTTCTTCCTGATATACTTCCATTTTTTGGATTTATAACAACAGTGGCTCTTTGTAATTGGGAAAAGACGCCGTTTTCATTTTTTGCGACAGCTTCAATGACGATGACGCCAGGCTTAACCGCTTTGCGCTGATAGCTTAGGCCGTTTTCCTCCCAATCTTCGCTTGCAATGCGCCAAAAAACGGTTTTAGGGGATTGATCACCACTGGGAACGACCTTAGCATGGATGGTGTCGCCAACACTAATCGTCGTATTTTCAACAACCAGGGAGATGACTGGCATTTCATATTTTAACCCCTTAAAAGAGGAAGCGGGAGAATCAGCAAAAGCTAAAAGAGACAACATGGCAGTTGTAATTAAGACAACGGTCGCAATCCTTTTAAAATCGTAAAATTTACTTGTCATTTTAATCCCTAGTTAAGTTTTTGTATTGGCTGGCTTCTCTCTTATGAGCACAACTCTAAAGTTGTCCATCACGAGGATTAAGAATTCGTTTTTATATGTAAACCCTCTCGCCTAAAAAAAACAAATATTTTTTTAGGCAGCGAATTATGAACGCTTCATCTCTTTTCCAATTCCGTTGCAAATAAACAAAACATCTAATAAAATATTCTTGTTTAATATTAATAATATCTACTAAATTCGAGGCATAATGCATCTAAATCTATTCAAAACCTCTTTATTTTACTTAAGCTTTTGTTTCGCCATGCTTACTCTAAACATCATCACTATTGACGCTGCAGCGGCAACAAGCAGCAAAATCTTCGACAATGAAGCTGAAGTGACACTACAACAAAATCCAGAAACGTCCCTCTCAACTGTCCTCGAACAGTTCGAAGCCAAAGGTGGCACCCTCATCCGGCTAGCTGATGATGCTACGCCATTTCAATTTTTGATGAACGATGTGATCTTTCCTTCGTGTTCCGGAGGAAATAACCGCTCACAAACATTATACGCTGTGCTAAGTCCGTATGCCGACAAAATCGTCATCAACCTGCCTTATGCCACCCGCTATGGTTTTGATCCGTATAATAACCAAACCAATTGGGTCAATAATCACCTACCAACAAACGATGAATTCGAGCTATGGGCCGGAACACCCAAACAAACCAAATTCGCTTGGAAAGAATTTGCTGCTTGGCTAGGGAAAACTGAGGCTACTGAAGAAGAGCTAGCCGTGATGCGCGAATACCACAATCGAGAATACTTCAGCCCCTCCCTTCCTGAAGGCACCAGAAGAATCTATATCACCTTTGCCCAAAACGCCCACGTGCATCTTTATAGATTAGCACAAACCAATGACTCACTAGAAAATGTCTTTCTATTATACTATCCAATGCCCGATTTGATTTGCACTCCTCACCCGGAGTGGCATACCAAGCCGCAAGCTCAGAAAGCTTATGTTGAGCTTTCAGCTCTTCTAAGACTATTTTTAGACTTTAGTCAGCTATAGAGACTGAAACACCTCGGGCATAGCAGGCCTGCAGATTAAGGTCCGAATCTAAAATGATTAAATCCGCATCGGCACCAATTTGCAAGGTGCCTTTGCGCCCTTCCATCCCCAACACCCGCGCTGGCTTTAATGCAGCCGCTTCCAACACTTCAACCACACTAGCACGAGTGTACATACGCAAATTGCGCACCATTTGGTCTATCCCCACCACACTGCCAGCCAGCATCTTAGTCCCTGCAATTAATGCTCGACCTCCACTTGTATCGACCTGCTGATCGGCCAAGTAACAACCTCCACAAGGAGCTCCCAAAGCAGCCATGGCATCACTCACCAAGAAAAGTCCCTCAGGCTGACAACGCCAAGCTAATGACACAGCTAAAGGATCAACATGCTCTCCATCAACAATTATGCTGTAGGGAAAACCTGGGCGATTCAAAACCACACCGATGATGCCAGGAGCACGGTGATGAAATGTCGCCATAGCATTAAATAAATGCGTCACCATGCTAACACCAGCTTCTATTGCCCGCTCCAACTGTTGAGCACTTGCCATAGTATGGCCTGCAGCTGCCACGATCCCCCGTTTCTTTAACCATTTAATCCATTCCAACGCATGGGGCAATTCTGGAGCTAATGTCACCAACTTGACCCCTTGCATATCCCCATAACAATCCGCTGGCGTCACAAACTCTTCGCATGAACGGACCTTGCCCGCGCTATGGGCTTTGGCCTGCGAGGGACTAAAACAAGGGCCTTCCAGATGTATTCCTAGTAATTCAGCTCCTTTGGTCTTTCCGATTTGCTTTTGTAAAACAGGTAGATTACGCTGGTATTCCTCGAGATTGGCCGAGATGACCGTAGCTAAAAATGAGGTCACACCATAGCGGCCCATGCGCATAGCAATGTCACCCACCTTCTCTGGGTTGGAAGTGATATCACAGCCGAACATCCCATTGATCTGTAAATCGATATAACCGGGAGCTAACAAATTGCCTTTTAAATCGACAACATGCGCCGCCTCAGATTGTGCAGGAATAATTTTCCCCTCGTTTATCCATAACTCTCCATCCTCGATACGATGGTTGCGCAATATTTTGCCGTTATAAAAATGTATCGCATTTGCAATCCCCATAGCCCCTATTTCCTCTGTATTCTTTATTCCTCTTTCACTATTCTTCGTCCTTAATAGATTTTATGTCGACATTTCTCTATAGGATGATACCTAAGCATGCAAACATACAACAAAAATAACCCAAGCTCTATTCAAGCTCTTTTCAATAGCATTGCAAAGCAATACGACAAAACAAATGCCGTGCTTTCCTTTCAAATGCACAAGAAATGGAACAAAGCCCTCATCCAGCAAGTGCTCATTCCTTCCAAACCAAAAGTCTTACTTGATCTATGTTGTGGTACAGGGGCTATTGCCTTTGAATATCTACAGCAAGCCCAACATGCCGTCCGAGCACATCTACTCGATTTTTCAGAGGGCATGCTAGCACATGCCAAAGAGAGATCCAAAGCTTATTGGATCGATAGACATTCCATCGACTATCTACAAGCGGACGCACAGTGCATCCCCTTACCTGATCATAGCGTGGATTGTGCAACCATCGCCTATGGCATACGCAACGTCAAACATCCCCAGCAATGTATCCATGATGTTTTCCGCGTGCTAAAGCCAGGTGGAACCTTCGGTATCCTAGAACTTACGCAACCAGAGCAGCCCTTATTGCGCTTTGGACACCACATCTACCTACGCACAGTTCTCCCTATCATGGGAAAATTTCTCACATCGAATCGTGAAGCCTACCAATATCTATGCAATAGCATCAACACCTTCATCCCACCACAAGAGCTTAAGCGTCAGTTACAAGAAGCAAGTTTTCAAGCCATCCAACACATCCCTCTCCTAGGCGGAATTGCCACCCTCCTCATCGCCAAAAAAACTCATCAATGAACGGCTACAAAGATCAGCAGTTCCCGCTAAAAAAAACCGTGCCCATGCCCTTGCCCGAAAATATGGGACTTTACGAAAAAAATGTTGTTAAAGTGATTGCTTTTCCTTGAGAAAGTTTATCAACGGGAACTACTATACAAGTACATATTCACGGGGTTGTGTAGCTTGCCGCGGTAGCGGCCTAAGAGATTAGCCCCGGGTGGAGCGATTAGCGGAACCTGGGGTATTGGAAAAAAAAATACCAGCCCCGGTAGGGGCGTAAGAAAGCTCGTGGTAATAGATTTTACCTAAACGCCTTCTTACGCCCCTACCGGGGCTATATCGTTTCTTTAAGAACCCCGGGCTCCGCTAATCGCTCCACCCGGGGCTAATCTCTTAGGCCGCTACCCAGGATGGGCAAAAATCGTCAGCGCGCGGGCTTTGGCGTCTTTTTCGCCATATTCAGAAAGTTATAAATCATTAACCAACACGTGGTTAAATGATTTACAACTTTCTGAATCTGACAAAAAATACGCTCAAATCCCGGCTGCTGCCAATTTTTGCCCATCCTGTACCGCGGCAGGCTGCATACCTGTGCGTTTCGGACAATGCCCTGAACAAGTAACTCACTGAAACCGTTAATTTTGCTTTTCATCATCTGTTTATTGCATAAAATCAACCTAACCGATTATATTATTAAACAAAGAAAAACTAATATAAACGGATAACTATGTTATTGAAAAACAAATTCACCTCATTAATTTGTATATTCATTATCTGCGCTACAAATTTCCTTGCAGCGCACGAAGACCAGAGCCCAAACGAGCATGTAGCCCACAAAAAACTCGAGAAAATCGACAAAAAGCTATCTAAACTGTTATGTAAAAAGCACAAAATTGTATCCAAGGTCAATGCAAAGCTCACCCCGGAAAAACAAGCTAAGCTCACCGAACGGATAGCAAATAGCAACAAGTTGAGTGATTCCCAGAAGGCGGGTGCAATGGATGCCCTAGACCAAGCCACAGCAGAGCTTGAAAAAGCTACAAAAGAATAGTCATTACTTACCCTTTAAGCGTTAAACGAGAAAAGGGACCTAAAGAGGTAATTGCATAAGTCCCGTTTATCGCTTTTTGGCGCTTTTGCCAATCTTCGCCATTTTGCCAAAATCATCCAAAAATCGATTAAACGGGACTTATGCAATTACCTCTAAAGGTCCTTTTTTATAGAAGTCTGCAGCAAGAGTTGTTTCCGCAAAACTTTTTTAAGTGGAGAACGAGGAATTTCAGCTACACAATGCACCTGTCTAATGCGTTCAAAAGGTAACACTCGGGTATCGAATTGCTTTACAATATCCTGTGCATCTTCCCCACTTTCGGCAGCGATAGCCAAATGCACAACATGTCCTAAGCGTGCGTCAGGAAAAGGCAACACAGCCACATCATGTAAAAAACCTGATGACAAGCGGATATCGTCCAAAATAGTTTCTAACCGCCGCATATCGACGCTCTCCCCTCCAATCTTAATGAAATGCGCTCCTCGACTGATGCTCTTAATTTGTCCGTGATCAATGACAGCTTTGTCTTCAGTCACAAACCACCCCAGCTGTTTAGGATCGATAAACTCAAAATCATCCTGTTCGATAGAAAGATAACCGCTCAATAAAGCATTGCTCTTGATTTCTAGATAACCTTGTGCTGTAAGCGCTATTTCAACATGTGACAATGGCACCAATGTCGGGAATTGCTTTTCCTTCCACGAATCCAAAGCAGCTGTAGCTACTTGTGAAGCACACTCTGTTAAACCGTAACTCGGCAGCAAAGGCCATCCTAGTGCCACAGCTTCAGCATACAACCCTTCACTAAGCGCGCCCCCCCCCACTACCACCGCCCTGACACTTTTAGGAGAACAAATTTTGTGCGCAACAATATCAAAAACTTGTGCCGGCACAACAGCTGTCAATGTCGCCTTTGCAGCAATCAGCTGCTCAACAAATCCTTCCACTTGCCAGCGCCCTGCTTGACCTTTGTAAGGCACAACCTGTGACTCACTCAAAAAGCTTCTCGCCCAAATGCTCAACCCACCCACATGATAGATGGGCAAAGGGTTGAACCATATGTCTGCGGCTTGGACTTGCAAATGCGCATTGACCCCTTGTGCTGAAACTAATATAGCTTGTTTCGAGAGAGCAACCCATTTCATCTGCCCACTTGAACCTGACGTGGCCAACCATAGATGTCCATCCAAACCTCCTACTTGTCCAACAACCTCGCGCAAGCGGCGCTGCTCCTCTTCAGGTATGCGTGGATTGATCAAAATGTCGCTAACAGAGGAATTCCAATCGATCATAGCAGCTCCTTGAGCAACGGTTGCCATGGCAATGTCTCCCATAGATCATCATATCCCCATCCAACTCCAATGGAGGAAGGGATCAAACAGCCATCGACTTCCCCAAATCGCATACTAAAGGGGGTGGCCGCAAAAGCATGATGTGTCAACAACCCACACAATCCCAAAGCTTCAGGCTCGTCTCGAAATACGACAGCTGCCGCATGCGCTGCGGTGAGTTGTCCAATCGGATGATCGACATACGAGGTAATCACCAGCTGCCGCCCTGCCCGCGACTCTCCTAAAAAACATCCCACATCTTGCACCGCAGGCTTAACCACCAATACATCACACGAGTGGGGGTGCGGCAGCGCACGCAAAGACTCCCGATCGCATGCCAGCACAACGCCATATTTCTCCCGTAACTGCTGCCATTGCTGAGGATCATAAACACAAGGATCCTCATAAAAATCAATACAATCTCTCACATCGCCTAATGCTTGCAGATATGTTTCAAAATCCGATCTTGTCAGTCGGCAGTTGAAATCCAAACGCAAACGCCCCTTTCCTTGACGCAATACGGGCCACCACTGTTGCAAAATGGCTAACTCATGTTTAGGATCGATACCCACTTTGATTTTAAATACAGAAGGAATAGCTCTCACCAATCGCTCAAGATTGTGGCCTTGACTTGAGCTCAATTCCGCTAAATGATGATGGCTCGGAGGGACTTTTAATGTAGCAAAAAGATGCTTTTGCGTCTTGCGCGCGGACGCATCAAGCTGTGCTGCTGCTATTGTGCGCTGTGTGAGAGGTGTGAGTTTTCCTGTAGCAAGCAGCGCAAGTTGTTTCTTTAACTCGAAATCACCAAGCTCATGCCAGGGATGGCAATCTCCATAGCCTATTCCGCCTTCTTTTGTGGTCAGGCGGATAAGCGCTCCCTGGCGCATATGCCGATAGCTCCCACCCATAGGCTGCAGCTGATAGTAAGAAATATCAATTGACATTAGATGAGCAACCCAGTGATAAGCAAGATCCCAAAGAAAAAGTGAATGAGCACACTCATCGCAAAATAGCGGTTCAAAATATGCCCAGATGTATTATTCCAAATAACGCGGAGAAATAAATAAACAAAGGGCGCCAGTAACCAAGGCATCAATGCGGCCATAGACTTCTCAAAAAAAAGCCATCCTAAGTTTAAGATGAAAGGGGTAATAGCCAAAACCATAAGTTCCATTCGGGCAAATTCTTGGCCAAAACGCACAGCAAGTGTGCGCTTATGTGCCGCTGTATCGACAGCGACATCCCTGAAATTATTCAAAGCATTAGGAATAATAGCTAGCAATCCCATCTGTAAAGCAGCCAGAATAATCGCCCCATTGATCATATAGGTTTGCGCGTAAAAGGGCACTATGACACATACCCCCCCATAAAAGATTAAGATAAACAGCTCACTTAAACCCAAATAAGAGATGGGGTACGGCCCTCCGGTATAGCAATAACCACAAACTACACATAATAATACAATAAGAAAACAGGTGAGCTGATCTACATCTAAAGCCAATGGCACAGCGCATGCCACAGCAAATGCCAACATTCCACCCCAAAACACTTGGGTATGAGACAGCAAACCAGCATTGATCACCTTAGGTTTGCCAAAGCGATTCACCGGATCACCACCTTTTTCGTAGTCAATCGCATCGTTGATCAAATTCGTGCCGATTGTCACACACACCGCCACCAGCCAAGCATAAAAAGCTAATAGCCAATTCACACTCTCTGCATACGCATAGGCCACACCTGTCCCCGTTGCCACCTGGATCGTGGGAATCAACAATGTAGGCAATCGCACTGCCATTAACCACGCACGCATTGCTGTTGTCATTATGTAAACCTCATGGGCAAAAAAAATAAACCACACCATACAAAATTCCACAATTCCAAATACAGAACTAAAAAAAGGCGAAAGGCGAAAAAAAAAGGCTAAAGGCTAAAGGCTAAAGGCTAAAAAAAAAGGCTAAAGGCTAAAGGCTAAAAAAAAGCTAAAGGCGAAAGGCGAAAGGCTAAAAAAAAGGCTAAAGGCGAAAAGACTTTGTTTTCATCTTTTTTGCTTTTTTTTTGCCTTTTTTGTCCCTATCGTCCCTCAATTTCTCGAAAAGAACAAATAAACAACTTTACTAAAATTATTAATTTACACAATTAACTTGTAAAGAAGTCGGTTTTACAGTAAAATAAACATATTATTTTATTTAATTAGGTAATTAATGACGCAATCATTAAACATCCAGCCAGCTCTGCAAACCTCACAGCTGCCTTACTCAGCCGTGCAGCAAAAAGCGAACGAATCTTATCTCAGATACGCCTGGCGTCATTTCACCTCTAAATGCACAGTCAAAAACATCACAAAAGTCACCTTGGCTGCAGGCTTTGCCTTTGCATCCTACCTCATACTTAGGGGCCAAAATTCTCCTAAGATAGTGGTCGAGGGAGCCTCTTTAACCCACAATGTCGCCACACCTGCAGCCATCATCGACATGTTTAATACCGCTACCGCCCATGCTCTCCCTTCTTCACAAGCCGCTAGCTGTCCGCCACTCAACCAAGCCCCGATGGAAACGGCAGCGCATACTCCCTTCAACCCTTGCGATTATGTCACAGCTCTCGACGAACGCATCGCTTGCCGCCTCGCCAAATTCGCCCAACAAACCACTGAGCTAAAAACTTTGGTTGCTAACACTTTAAGGGATGGCGGCAAAATCGATAATGCCGCCGGCAATGGACAAGCAGGCACGAGCGGAATTTATTTTATCAAAGACAAAACAGGCAAAACGATTGCCCTCTTCAAGCCAGAAGATGAAGGCACATGGCGCCATAACAACCCGAATCCACAATATCGCAAGGCATCCCTTTCGGAAGATGACATCTTTTTCCATCATGTAGACAGCTGGGAACAAGGGAAATCTGCCGAACGGCAATTACTCGCCGAAATGATGCATGTGGGAGATAAAACTCTTCCACCACGCGGCGCGATCGTCGAACTCACCAGCGATCTTTTTTTCGATCTCGCCCTAAACGAAAAAGGGATTAAGGGACCTCTCACTAAAATTGGCTACTTGCAAGAATGGGTCTCCAATACAAAACCATTTATCCGCTTTCATCCCTCGGCAAAAGATATCCCACCCAATGAGCTGCCGCCCATAGAAGCGCTAAACTTCCACGATAATCCGATCTTATCAGCCATACCGCTCGATGAGTTTCAAGAGATCGGAATTAACGATCTTCTGCTTCTCAATGAAGACCGAAATACAGGTAACCTCCTTGTTAGGCATGATGACAACAACCTCCCCCACCTCATCCCCATCGACAACGACTCGATCAACCCTTGGATACTGAAAAAGCTGCAAGGAATCTATGCCCATAAAAATGCCGATGCACCATTCACCCATAACGCCTTAAAAATGATCTATGGGTTAGATCCCGACTTTATTGAGCAGATGGTTGAAAGAATGAACCTCAACGAACAAGCTCCCATTAATGCCAAAGCGGCGGCCATGGTGCTAAAACGCTTCGTTGCTGCTGGTGCTACCATGCGCGATATCTACAACTTCTTAGCAGTCCCTCAAGGAGCAGCTATCGAAGAAACCTCAGAATTATGGAAGCTTATCGAAAGCAGTCGTGAATCAGCCATCGATAGCCTATCGAAAGATGATAAAGCCATGTATGTTCACTATCGGTATGTACGCCGCACCACTTGGTGCAAAACTGTGCAACAACCATGGTGTCAAACCTTGTCGCCACAAGAGGAAAAGTCGGCTGCTGAATGGTATCAGTATTACCAAAGCAAACATGCTACCCGAATTCAATCCCTCATCAAAACAGCCTTCTGGAAGGAATTTGACAAGCAGCTAAACCAAGCCGTCAGTGAATTTTCAATACGTAAAACACAAAACTGTGAGCACATTGGCACTCTAAAAAATGTGTGTTGGAAGCGTCACGATTTAGCTGAAGGCGTTGCTCACTATAAGTTTGAAGGCACCTATGACTCCCTAAAACAACGCTTTGAACTAGTGAAAATCGATCACACCGCCAAAGCCAGCTTGAAAGTGCAAAATGCCAAAGGCGTGCTCAAGGAAGGGGAAAAGCTGGTATCCGGACGCCTCCACCTTACCGACGTAGCTGCGCGCGTGCCCAATGCCATTGCAGCCATCTCTGGTGGTAACTTTCATTACATCATTCCTAAAGGGGAATTTTACGAATGGAATGGCCCACCCTTCGAAGAAGGAGATACCATCGGTGAAACTATCGTCGATGGAAAAGTGATCACCGAAAATCCTCCCCATAAGCATTGGGGTGCTTTGCGCATCAATAAACAAGGGCATACCACCTTCGTCGATACTAACACCCACCCCCTGGCAAAAACACACAACATACACTACTCGTTAGGGGCTGTTCCTTTGCTGGTGAATAACGGCGTGCCTATCACTTCCGAACAACTGGGCCCTGGATTGTCCCTAAAACCAAAGCAAGCCCCCACGCCCGGCATCCAATTCCAATCCCACATCCATATGCAACACGCTAGAGCTGGTGTATGCCAAACAAAAAATAAAGATCATTTTCTAGTCATGATAGAGGGTAGACAGCAAACAGCTGCCGGCTTGCGCATGGCCCAATTTGCTCGCATGTTAAAAGGCCTAGGATGTGAAAATGCCTTAAATCTCGATGGTGGCGGCACTGCCGACCTAGTGACCAAAGATGCAGATGGGAAGTTCGTCACCACGATTACCCCCTCGGACCCCAAAGGCAAAAGACCAGTAGCCACAGCCATTGTTGTTGCCCTAAATCCTGAAGGATAACAATGCCTGATTTTCTTTAAACGCAAAGGCGCAAAGTTAAGGCATGATTCAAGCAAACCGATCTTTACAGTGAAGATAAAGAATAACAGGATGATAGGATAGGCAGGATATAAAATATTCTAACCTTATCTTATCCTGTCCATCCTAATATCCTGTTAATAAATATATCCTACACTATTACCAAAGACCGGTTTGCTTGAATCATGCCTTAACTTTGCGCCTTTGCGCCTTTGCGTTTAAAATAAATCGGGCATTATCACCTTCACAACTGTTCGCTAGCCTGTTCGCACTTACGGCAAGCGCGGGAATTGGCTAAAATCTGGTTTGCGTTTCTCTACAAAGGCCTTTCTCCCCTCTTGCGCTTCCTCAGTCATGTAGTAAAGCAAGGTGGCGTTGCCAGCTAAATCCAATAAGCCCATCTGCCCATCACAATCGGCATTTAAGGCTGTCTTCAAACAACGCAAAGCCAATGGCGAATGCAACAACATCTCACGGCACCACTGGAGCGTTACCTCTTCAAGCTGGTCAAGTGGCACCACACTATTTACCAGCCCCATATCCAAGGCCTCTTGAGCATTGTACTGGCGACACAAAAACCAAATTTCGCGCGCCTTTTTTTGTCCCACAATGCGCGCCAAATAACTGCTTCCCAAGCCTCCATCGAAAGATCCCACTTTTGGGCCTACCTGACCAAACTTCGCATTATCGGCTGCGATGGTGAGGTCGCACACGATGTGCAAGACATGACCCCCTCCAATGGCATATCCTGCCACCATAGCTACGACAGGCTTTGGCAGGGCGCGTATCTGCTTTTGTAAATCCAACACATTTAAACGCGGCACCCCATCTTTGCCCACATACCCTTCATCACCACGCACTCTTTGATCGCCACCTGAACAGAAAGCATCTTTACCTTCTCCTGTCAAAATGACTACTCCAATGGAGCTGTCGTTGCGGCATATGTCGAAGGCCGCTTGCATTTCCATGACTGTCTCTGGACGAAAGGCATTGCGCACATGTGGACGGTTGATCGTGATCTTTGCAATGCCGTCTTCTGTCTTTTCAAAACGGATATCTTCAAATTCTTTAATGCACACCCATGGTTTTACTAACATTGTTGTTGTCATATGTTTCCTGTCGTAATGGATTTATAAACTTCATTAATTCTTCCAAAAAGCCTCCTGGAGCCTGCCATGGCACGCGATGTCCCACTCCCGGCAAAATAGCCACCCTCGAGTGAGCGTGCTTAAATGTCGTTTCTTTCGCCACTCTTGCATAATCTGCATCCCCCCCCCCAGCCATCCACAATATAGGGAGATCTAGTTGTGCTAGCTGCATGGATAACCCCTGCTGTGCTCCAAGAGACCATTGACGCAGCACTGCGGCCAAAACATCGCGCTGATAGTCGGCTTCATGGCGCGTAAAGCGAAACGCATCCCTCTGGAATACCGCACGCCCATTCCAAGCCTCCATCAAATGCTCCCACGGTTCGTGTTCAAAGCGCATAGCCCATTCCTCATCTAGATGACGCCGACTTTGCCTTGCGGATACAGTTTCTATACCAGGGTGAGTTGATATAAGTATGGCCGCATCCCACAACTTTGGCTGCTGCAACAAAGCGTGCATGGCCAATCTGCCTCCTAGCGAATATCCCAACACAATGCGCTTAGCAGACTTATCCTTAGCTACTTGATTATTAAAAGTCTCAGCCCACGCATGCAAAGGAAGCGGAGAAGAGTCAAAGAGATCCACTGCGTGGATGTGAGAGTGCAGAAAATGTCCTTCAAAAAGAACATTCCAATCGTGTGGTCTACCTAAGAACCCATGCAACGCGTAAATCATCATCTTAAGTTAAGTTCACACTCAATTGCTGGACAAGCTTGACTGAGCTGTCCAATTTTAGTTAACAATCGCTTTGTCGCAGCCGCATCAGGTACAACTTCGATCAAACGGCAAGAACTCCCTGCAACCAGCGTCTGGGGTATCGATTCCCAGCGATCATACTGCAATCCCCACATCTGCGCTAAAGGACCAAAATTCAGCGAGTGTTCATTAAGCATCTCTTGATAGGGGTATAAACGGGCAAAGATCTGCCCCCCTCCATTATTGATAACCACGATGTTAACATTCAATTTCTCCATTTGCGGGAGAATCCAGAACCCTGCCATATCATATAACGTCGTAAGGTCCCCCAAAAAGGCCCAATTCTGCCTTTGCGGCTGACATAGCCCCAAAAATGTCGATATCTGGCCATCGATGCCGTTGAGACCACGGCTAGCCGTAACTTCCAATCCCCGCGATTCGCTTGTTGCCGCCAGATCCCATTCTCGAATAGGCAAGCTATTGCCTAAATAAATGTGAGAATCCCTAGCCACAACTTTCGAAAGCGCATAGAACAATGCAGGCTCTGCAGTGGGCTCTTCCGCAAACAAGGCTAACAACTGCTTTTCAAACCACACTTCCCCTTTCAACCAGCGTTTGGCTGAGGCATTGGTTAAATTTCTGGGGGGTAGATAACATGCAAGAATCTGATCAACCGGACCGCAAACCACGCGCCGATTCCAGCTTAAGCCAGAGAAAGGCACATCGCTAATAGCACAGACTTGGATATCGTTCTCAAGATACTCAAGATCGCGCCAAATGCGTGGCGTCGGAATCCCCCCAATGCGCAATACTCCATCGATAGCATAATCAGCAAGCTTTGCTGACTCTAATATCTTGTCCGTGCGTTTAATGCGCAAATGTTGCAAGCGAGGATCTTCGCGCAACCCTGACACTCCTTCAAGCACCACCGGCGCGTCTAGCGCCAAAAGCAAAGCAGCCACGGCTTCGCGATGGGCTGCTTTCAAAGTACTCACGATCACAAGGGGGTGCTGAATCTGCGAAAAAAAGCGATCCAAAGTGCTGGTTGCATGTTGCCGATCAAAAGAAAGGGCCGGCATTGATCGATCATCCACTGTCAACTGTTGTCCAACGAATTTAGGCTGACTTTGCGGCTCTTCAAGGCATACATTGATATGTGCCGGACCACGTTGATTCCACTTCGATAGATCCCATGCCTGCTCCCCATCCAGATCCACGGAGAAACGGGCATATTGTCCAAACAACCCCACCTGCTCGGCACTTTGGGGCGCACCACTGCCTCGAAAACGCGGCGGCCTATCCGCTGTTAATAACAATAGAGGCACACCAGTATAATAAGCTTCCATAGCGGCAGGTAGCAACTCGGCCGCAGCTGTACCCGATGTTGTGATCACGGCTGTCGGTCGCTGCGTCAATCGGCTGCGTCCTAAAGCAAAAAATGCTGCTGAGCGCTCTTCTGGCCAATAATAGAGCAAAAAGCGCTCTTCTAAACGCAAGGCTTCCACAAAAGCACTATTGCGCGAGCCTGGACAGATAATAAATTCGCGCACACCACAGTCGATTGCTGCTTGCAGCACTTGGTACGTCAGTTTTTCATTCATAAGGCCAGCATTTCCTTTATTGCCTGTAATTTAAGGGAGATCTCAGCCCACTCTCGGTCGCTGCGGCTTTCTTTTACCAGGCCGCAACCTGCGGCTAACATCATCTCGCTTTCATTCCATTGCACATTGCGTATCGAGACATAACAATTCGCTTTCTTTGCCGCCGGCAACGTATATCCTACAGGAGCACCAAAACGTCCTCTATCAATTTTAGTGTGGTAATCCTCTAACCAGCGCATCCCCTCTTTGCGGGGAAAAGCGCCTACCGCTGGCGTTGGATGCAGCGCGCGTACAATAGCCTCAAATGATGGAGTGGCATTAAGCTCTATGGCAATTGGAGTGACTAAATGTACCAGCTGGGACAGCTTCAGTAAACGCAAATCACCCACATGCACATGACCAAAAGCCGCTAGTGATTCCGTTATCCCCTGAACTACCAATTGATGCTCATGTAATTCCTTAGGGTCGCTCAAGAAAGCCGCACTATCGCTATGCAAATTTTTTGTGCCTGCACATGCCATAGTCTCAAGCTTTGTGCCCGCATCCACAATGCGAAATAAAATTTCCGGCGTTGCCCCAAGAATCCCTGAATTCTTATCCCAAAAACCATACACGTAGGCCGGATTCTCTTTGGCGTAATTTAATACGCTCAGCAGAGAGGTCCTAAGCTGCCCCTCATCCATTGTCTGCAAGGTAGACTCCAAGACAAATGGGACAGCTTTATCGATTTCTCGCGACGCAAATTTAGCTTGTAGCTGTTCAAAGGTGTGTAAAAATAAAGGCTGGTATGAGTTATGCCACCCAAGTGGATTTAAACGCAGGCTGACTTTAGGTGCAAGCTCATGGGGAGAAAGTACCAACTGCAACTCTTGCGGAGAAACTTCCATCGAATGCTTGTGCACAAACCATGGAGTTTGACTTTTTAGAAAAAAATCGGGGAAATAGAAACTGGGAGAGCTTGCATCCTCAATAGGAGCTTTCATCCAGCACCGCTCCCCCCAACCAATCAACAGCCTCCCATCATCCTT
>Ga0206894_1014_pt2 | contig 51848 bp, 44 predicted proteins | sample Alteio_BWOrgHeat_54_FD_152953 | JGI IMG/M metagenome (GOLD analysis project Ga0206894, IMG submission 152953) | Enriched cells from forest soil in Barre Woods Harvard Forest LTER site, Petersham, Massachusetts, United States -... | ecosystem: Environmental > Terrestrial > Soil > Temperate forest >...
CCAGCAAAAGCGTGTCCTGGAGAAATTCGAAGGCTGAACCGTCGATTTCCGGATTGCGATATTTTGCGCGCCAGATGGCTTGTGCGATAAATGCAATGTCACGATCTGTGTACTGACCGCGATCGTCAATATAGGTGCGATATACAGGAAAGTATGCAATGGTTTCGCGAATCACGACTTCGAGGATGCTTTCTGTGAAATCGCGTGCACGGCGGTCGGCGGTGGCCAGCTGATTGAGCAGATTGGTGAGAACGTAGACTTCGCTGGAAAGAGCAGACTGCATGACTTGTAGTTTTGAGCGGTAGATCAACTCGTCCGGGTCGACCTCGCGTCCGAGAATCTTTGCGTAAAGAGCGGTGAATCGGCCTTCATTCTGCGGTTGGATAAACACCTGATTGACGAGATGCAGGAAGTCGTAGCCCGTGGTTCCACGCACAGGCCATTCGCGGGGAAGGGCCTCTCGCGGTTCCAAAATTTTTTCGACGACGGTATAAAGCGGCCCTTCGCTACGCGCCCAGTCGTAACGGCGCAACGTATCGCGTATTTCGAGCTCGATGCCGTTCGCTGCGACCGGCTCTTTTGCCGTTTCTCCGGCACACTGACTGGCGACATAGAGCAACTGCAGGCGGATGAGGTATTGACGCGGATTGAACATCCCGTCACAGTGATCGATGCGCAATCCTGTGATCTGATGTTTTGCAAGGAGCTTGCGGACGAGGCAGTGGGTTTGCGCAAAGGCTGCCGGGTCTTCCATCCGCAAGCCGACCAGATTATTGATATCGAAAAAGCGGCGGTAATTGATTTCTTCGGAAGACACGCGCCAGTAGGCAAGGCGGTAAGGTTGCACCTCCAATAACGCATGGAGATGATCGAAGCTTTTCGGATCTTTCTCGACCCCGTTTACGCGGTGGACTGCTCGCTGCAGAATTGGCTGAAGTTCGGATGAAAGCAGTGCATTGCGCAATCGTGGATTGAGTTCTTTTAACTGCTCTCTCCGTTGTGCGGCGAGGCTAGGGTCGGACGTATCATGAGGAGGGATATGCGCCAACTCTTTGAGCAGGTCACGGAATGATTGCGGAACACCATCCACGGCATCATCTTCTTCCGGAAAGAGAAGCGGGATGGTGCGTGGCGCTACGGGAAGAGAGTGATCGTAGTAGTGAATGCGAGCACGACCATCTTCGAACGCAAGCTGGATTTTCTTCCCTTCCAGTTCCGCTCCATATTGATTCCCGAGAATCGGTAAGAGCAGCTTCCCGCGCAGATCGGGCTTGAGAGGATCCCAATCAATATCAAAGAAGGTGGCATACACAGAGGCGCGGCCATTCTCAAGAACATCCTGCCACCAGATAGAGTCATTGCCCACGCCCATGTGATTAGGTACGATGTCGAGCAGCAGACCCATGCCTGCCTCGCGCAAGGACGCTGAAAGGCGGTCGAAGCCTTTGGTGCCACCGAGTTCCTGATTCAGACGGTCGTGTCGGCTAACATCGTACCCGTGCTGACTGCCGGCACGCGCTTCAAAAATGGGGGAAGTGTAAAGATCGCTGATGCCTAGCTGTGCAAGGTAGGGAAGGATCTTTTGCGCATCGGCAAACGTGAATTCAGAGTGCATTTGCACGCGATAAGTCGATATGGGAGCGCGTGCGTCGCTGTGCACAACCCGGTCAATGCATTCTTGTAATTCAGGCATAAATAAATTGTGGTGCGGATACATCCTTTTGGATGCAGAAATGAACCGGATAGTTTTCACGCCTGCGACTTTACGAAAGCCGGTGTCGCGCAGACAATAGGAGAAGAAATCAGAACTCCGAGGAACCGATGCCACTTTCCGGCGAAGCAATTCGATTAATGAACTATGTGGACGATGTCAGCGTTACTTTACGGCGCGTCCTTGCGCTGGCGCAGACACTGACTCCAGAAGAACGCAAGCGCGTGAGCGACTACCTGAAGAATGCGCAGCCGAGTGTGGAAACGGTGGTCAGTTCACTTCAGAGCAAGTAGGTTCCGGTCTGCCATTTCCGGGTAATACGCATCCCAGGCTCGCTTGGGATGAGGGGACCTCTTTTGGTCCCGGCTGACCTGGACAGCATGGCTCTTGAGGGTCCATGCCGATTTTATTTCCGGTACGTCTAAACGTTGGGAACCGGAGGGGAGCCGGATACGTATTTCCGGTTAAGCATGCAGAACGTCGGCGATATCTTCGGCCAGGTCTTTCGCGCCATCTGGGCGAGTAAACTTCGTTCGTTCCTCACCATGTTCGGCATTGCGTGGGGTGTCGGTTCCATGCTGCTGTTGATCAGCGTGGGCGAAGGCTTTCGCTCAGGACAGCGGCGCGAACTGGCGACGCTGGGCAACGACCTCATTATGATGTGGGGCGGAACAATTCCGGCGGTGGCGAACCAGCATACCGGCATGCGCCCTTATAATCTCACGCTGTCCGATACTGAAGCGATTCGCACGCAAGCCGATGAGGTGCGCGCTGCGACGGCGTTTATTAACCGCAATGACATCAAGCAGCAGAGTGCTTATGAGAGTGCCGGAGGCCAGGTGATTGGCGCGGAGCCGAATTACAGCGGCATCCGCTTTCTTCCGCTCAAAGAAGGCCGGTTCCTGAACGATGCAGATCTGCATGACCGAAGACGTGTGGTTGTGCTCGGTGAGAAAAGCGCAAAGCTGTTGTTTCCGGGCCGTCCGGCGATGGGCGAGATTGTTCTGTTGAATGGTGCACGATTTCAGGTGATCGGTGTCGCGGATAAATCGGGCCGGGGCAACAACGACAACGAGAACCAGAAAATCTATATCCCTCTTACGACCATGCTGGAGATGTTTCCGCTCAAGGGCGAAAATATTCCCGCGGATTCTGTGACTTCGATTCAGTATCAGCCGCGCATTCGCGGCGATAACGCCCTTGCTACGGTGCAGGTCCACAAGATCATTGCGCAGCGCCACGGGTTCGACCACAATTCAAAAGACGCTTTCAACGAATGGGACACCATCAAGGGCGAGCAGATGGTGGGAAAAATCTGGACAGCGATGGATGTCTTTCTTGGCGGCGTAGGGGTTGTTACGCTCGCGCTGGGTGCGGTCGGCATCATCAATATCATGCTCGTCTCTGTCTCCGAGCGCACGCGGGAGATTGGCTTACGCAAAGCTCTGGGTGCGACTTCACGAAGTATTCTTACGCAATTCTTTCTTGAGGGATTGGTCCTGACCGGAGTAAGCGGTCTTATTGGGATTGGCGGGGCCGCCTTTTTTATGTATCTGCTGAATGCCGCGCTGGGGAATAGTGTGCAGGGGTTCGATCCGCCCAAGCTGGTGCCGTGGTCTGCGGCGCTGGCAATTGTTTCGCTCAGCGTGAGCGGGATTATTGCCGGATTGTATCCGGCAGGCAAAGCCGCAGCGTTGGAGCCGGTGGAAGCGCTGCGGCGCGAATAAGGGAGCTACTATGCTGCGCGATTTATGGGGACAGGCTTATGAGGCGATGGTTTATAACCGCCGCCGCACCACGATCACCATCGTCGGCATGGCGTGGGGCATCGCCACGGTCGTGCTGCTGCTCGCTTATGGCGCGGGATTCGGACGCGCGATCGAAGCCATTTTTGCGCAGTGGGGCACGCAGTTGATCGGGGTCTTTCCCGGGCGCACGGGCGAACAGGTTGGAGGCACGAAGGCTGGCGTTCAAGTGCGTTTCACGCAGGACGATATCGACCGTTTATGGAATACGGTGCCAAACCTTCAATACATCTCGCCCATGCTGAATAAGGATGTTCCGGTTGCCAACGATCTGCATACTTACACGTGGACAGTGAACGGCTACCGCGCGGATATTCAGGACATTCTCAAGCTCGACATTGATTCCGGTCGATTCTTTACCGACCTTGACGATCAGCAACGCAACCATGTTGCTGTAATCGGCTCCGAAGCCAAGTCAAAGCTGTTTTCTGGTCAATACGCCATCGGCCAGCGTATCCGTTTGAATGGGATCGGTTTCACGATCATCGGGGTACTGAAGCCCAAGATGCAGGAAAGCGATGACGATGTGAATCGGCAGATTTATGTGCCGTTCAACACAATGGGTGACATCAAGGACACGAAATATTTCGATGGCATATGGCTCAACTATCGCGGTGACCACATGATTGTGGAACAGGCGATTCGCAATACTTTAGCCGCCACGCACGACTTCCGGCCCTCCGACCACAATGCCATTTTTGTCGCCAATCTAATGGAGCAGTTGAAGCAGTTCCGCATCATCATCATCGCACTACAGGTGCTCTTGCTGTTTATCGGGGGACTTACGCTGGGTATCGCCGGTATCGGCCTGATGAACATCATGTTGGTTGCGGTCCAGCAGCGTACACGTGAGATCGGCATTGAAAAGGCTTTAGGCGCTCGGAAGAAGCACATCCTGATTCAGTTTCTTGCAGAGGCGCTGGTGATTACTGGCGTTGGCGGGGCAATCGGAATTGTGCTGGCCTATGCCGTGGCGATCGGAGTGGGACGCATTACGTTTTACAGCGCTCTGGCTGCGAATGCGGAGGCTGCCGATATTCGCCTGCTGATCTCACCGGCTATAGTTTTTATAGCAACGGGAATTCTCATTGTTGTGGGAATGGTGAGCGGGATGATTCCCGCTATCAAAGCAGCGAATCTCAATCCCATTGAAGCGCTGCGATACGAGTAAAAGCGTCCTGAATCTAAAGACAGGGCAGGCGACGCGGTTTTAAAAGCCCGCGTCGTTATTCAGATGATTTCACACGACGAAAGTCGTACTCTCACAAACTCGGCGCGGCCCCTCATTTACGAGGCACGAGCAGATATACGTAAACAAGCAGCGCGATGCCTATCAAGAGCGGGATGAGTCCGACCAGATAGACGGGTTTCCCATGGGTGATGGCACCTAAAAACGCCATCAGTGCAATGCCGATTGCCGCGTTGATGAGTCCGCCTAATATAAAGCCTTCTCGCTTCTTTTCTTCGTCTTTTACTCTTTTGGCACGCTGCTCTTCATTCAGATATTCAATGGTTGCGACAGCCCCTGAACTCTGCGATTCGGCTAGTTTTTTCAGCATGTCGTTTCTATAGTAGCTTTCTCTCTCCAACTGCCTGGCGGAAGACCAGGCGGCTACGGCAAGAAAACCGAAAAGAGCGACTGCACCGACGCTCAAGAAAATAAATAAAAAGGCTGGTCCTTCTACCATCACATCCTCCTTGACGCTGGGTAAGACATGCTCTTGGGCAAAGCGGTTTCATTTTTATTTTCGAAAAAGAAAATGCAACGATTGATGTGAAAAAGCGGTCGTACGCTGTGAGGGTAATAAAAGAGGGTGAGCGCGACAGAAGATCTGGCGGACGTAGAGCGGGTGCTGGCGGGAGATGTCTCATCTTTCGAAGGCATCGTGCGCCGCTGGCAAGGTCCGCTTATCAATATGGCGTATCGCTTCTGCAACGACCGTGGTCGTGCCGAGGAGATGGCGCAGGAAGCCTTTCTGCGCGCATATCGTGCATTGGCAGGCTGGCGGCGGGATGCGGCGTTTTCTACGTGGCTGTTTGCCCTGGCGGCGAATCTGTACCGGTCGGAGTTGAAACGGATGCCGGGACAGAGTGTTTCTCTCGATGATATTGCGGAATTAATGGATAAGCGCTCCCATCAGACCGATTTTGAAGAGGAAGATCGCGACCGGGTGATTCGGGGCGCTGTGATGGCCCTTCCGCCCAAGTACCGCGATGCCATGATTCTGTATTACTTTCATGAGATGGATGTACCAGCGGCGTCAAAGAGTCTGGGATTGCCGGAAGGTACCGTGAAAGCAAGACTTTTTCGCGGAAGAGAGATTTTGCGCGGCAAGTTGCCGCAATTACTCGCAGTGCCGCGGCTGAAGGAGGCATGATGGAAGACGATTTGGATCGTATGCTTTCCACGCGAGATGAAATTGTACCGTCATCGGGCTTTGTGGCATCAGTGATGGATGCCGTGCAACAGGAAGCAGCTACGCCAAAGCCAATTCCGTTTCCATGGATGCGTGCGCTGCCCGTATTTGTGGCGCTTGCTGCAGTGCTGGTGATGCTGGTAGTCGGATTGGTGAAGTTGTTCCGCATGCCCGTTGCTGCAGTGCAGGAACCAGTGTGGATGGCAGAGACAGCGCGATTGCTTGGGCAGGCAAATGCCGGCTGGATTGCTTTTGCGTTTTTGTTGACCTTTATTTCTACATGGTTTTCGATCCGGATGGCCGTTGGGAAGCGTTGATTGTGCGGCAGCAGCGCATGAGACAGTAGGGTGACGCATAGATCACTCTGTTACCCTGACCAGCATGTCTCGCATTCTGTTGATCTTGGCACTACTTCTGGGGACAGGTTTGAGGTCGGCTCAAACGCAGGAGGCAACACCTCTGAGCCCAGGGCTGATTGGAAATAAATGGCATGCGCAGTGGATCGCATGTCCTGACGCCCCTCCGAAAGACATCGCTGTCTTCTACTTCCGCAAAGAAATTACGCTTGCATCCGTGCCGGCGCATTTCTGGGTGCATGTGAGCGCGGATAACCGCTTTCTGCTGCATGTGAATGGGCAGTATGCGGGCGAGGGTCCTGCACGAGGAGATCTATTTCACTGGCGATTCGAGACGATCGATCTGGCTCCCTTGCTGCGCCCGGGCAGGAACATTCTTGCGTCGACGGTCTGGAATTTTGGCACACGCGCTCCTGTCGCGCAGATGAGCAGCCGCACCGGTTTTATGCTGCAGGGCAATACGAAGATGGAAGAGATTGCCAATACCGATACATCATGGCAGGTGAAGGAGGAAAAAGGACGTGGGCTCGCCGCGAAGAATGGCGTGTCTGGGTACTATGCGGCTGGACCCGGTGAGCGTGCCGATGGCCGATCGATGACATGGGACTGGGATTCCGCTTCGGTTGCGGGCGGAGCCGCGTGGCATGCGGCGGAGGTCATAGGTCGCGCCGCGATGCGCGAGGCACAGGATGCCGACAATAATTGGGAACTGGTGCAGAATCAGCTTCCGGCAATGGAGCATCGACAGGTTAGCGCAGGCCACATCCTTCATATGGAAGGGGTGGAGGGCATAATCTCAAATCCACAAGGGTCGCTGGAGATTCCGGCGAATACGCGTGCTACGCTGCTGCTGGATAACGGCGTCTTGCAGACAGCTTATCCGGAATTGACGATGAGCGGCGGCCGCGATGCGGAAATTCAGCTTACCTATGCGGAAGCGCTCTATGACGCGCAGGGTAATAAAGGCAATCGAAATGAGATTGCCGGACGGTATATTGAAGGCGTCTCTGACGAGTTCATCAGCGATGGTGGCGAGCGGCGTTCGTTTCAGCCGCTGTGGTGGCGGACGTGGCGGTATCTGCAGATTGAAGTGACGACGAAGTCGTCCGCGCTGCGGCTGGAAAAACTCGATGCGTGGTTCAGCGCGTATCCATTTCAGGAAAAAGCTAGCATAGACGGAGACATTCCTGATCTGAAGAAACTTTGGGATACGGGCTGGCGCACCGCGCGGCTCTGCGCACACGAGACATACATGGATGCGCCGTACTGGGAGCAATTGCAGTATGTGGGTGATACGCGCATTCAGGCGTTGATTTCCTATGCGATGACGGGCGACAGCAGACTTGCGCGTCAGGCGATTACGAATATCGAGGCGTCGATTATTCCCGAAGGACTAACCCAGAGTCGTTATCCATCGCGATTGCCGCAGTTCATTCCGCCGTTCTCTTTGCTGTGGGTGGACATGCTGCACGACTACTGGATGTATGTGAATGATGAGCCGCTGGTGCGCGAAACATTGCCGCGTACGCGCGGAGTGATCGATTGGTACGCGTCGCATCTTCGCCCGGATGGCTTGGTAGGACGAGTGAAATGGTGGGAATTCGGCGATTGGACGAGCGGCTATGAGGGTGGGAGCCCGCCGCAGGATGCAGATGGCGGCTCGACATTTCTCACCCTGCAATTTATCGAGGCGCTGCGGAACGCGGGCGAACTGGAAAAGCAGTATGGCAGCCGCGAACGCGCCGCGGAGTATGAGGGCATGATCCGGAAAGCTGCCGATGCGCTGAATCGCTTGAACTGGGACGAACGTTACGGTGTTTATGCGGATACTCCTGCAAAGAAGAGCTACAGCCAGCAGGCAAATGTGCTGGCCGTATGGCAGGATGTTGCCCTGAAAGCGGAGCAAGTGGGAATTTTGCGGCGTGTGTTGGCCTCGCAGGAAGAGAAGGAAACGGCTTTCGGAGACAGGACGGTTCCGCCAATGTCGGCGATGAGCTATTACTTTCGGTTTTATCTGAGCCGTGCTTTGGAGCATGCCGGGCTTGCCGACCTGTATGTAGACCAATTGACGCCGTGGTATGACATGTTGAAGCTGGGATTGACGACATGGGCCGAGAAGCCCGAGCCGACACGCTCCGATTGCCATGCGTGGAGCGCCAGTCCTAACTATGATTTATTGACGGTTGTGGCCGGAATTCATCCCGATGCACCGGGGTTCGCCAAGGTGCGGATCGAGCCCCACCTTGGCAAGCTGCATGAGATTCATGCGTCCATGCCGCATTCTCGCGGTGCGATTGAGACGGTTTACCATCTGGTAGGAAGCGTATGGGTTGCCACCATTACACTGCCGAACGGTTTGGACGGCAGTTTGATTTGGGGCAGACGCGAATATCCATTGCATTCCGGGGTACAGACGTTTCAGTTATCTCAAAGCAGTTCAATGGGGAGCGAATAGGAGAATTCCAGGTCCTCTTCGTTCTTGTTTCATAAAGGGAGCGATGGCAACCGTACGGAACAGCTGATCCTTCACTCCGCTCAGCGCCTAGGATGACAGCTTGAGGTGGCGGCAGACAGCGGCGGCGATTATGGCATCGCAAGGCTCGTCCTCACATGCGACCAGCACTATTCGTTTTCGTCGCGCCTGTATGGGGTTTGTAGATACTTTCTGGCTTCGTTTAATGCGCCCTGCGTGTTGTCATTGGTTTGTAGAGCCTGGCGATATTCGGGGACGGCTCGATCGCGCTGTCCGGTCACGTCGAAAATTTTGCCGATCTGGATATGGCTCCATACCTCAGTCCATCTGGGCTCGTTGTCGCCGCGCAGCGCGTCGCGATAGGCGTTGATGGACGCCTGATAGTTTCGCTGCGTGAAGAGGACTTCGCCAATACGATAGCTGGCCAGCGAGCTACTGGGATTGGCCTTTAGTGCGTTCTGATATTCGGCCAGGCCGCCAGTGATATCGCCCTGCGCTACGAGCTGCTGACCGCGCAGGATGTGCACACGGACTTGCATATCCGGCGAGTTTTTGAGGATCCAGTTGTCGGGGTCGATGGTGATATGGCGTGGACGGCCAAAGGTATCGACGACGAATTGCGAATCGGAGCCGACCACATCGATGCGGCGGATCTCGGTTTTGCCGTCCGTCTCGATGCGCAACTCAACTGGCATGTTGAAGAGGTCGAGATCCTGCTGAATTTCGCCGATGGTGCGGAAGCCTTTATTGTTACCCAGGCGATAGACGGCGTACTTGTTATTGAACTGCGGAGCGCCCGTGCCGTCGAGCCATTGCGCGAAGAAAGGTGTGAGCTGCTGCTGCGATTGCGCTTCGGCGATTTTTTCGAAATCGCTCGTTTTGATCGGCTTATCAGTAAATTGGGAGAGCGTGGCACGCAGGATTTTGCCGAAACTATCGTCCCCGACCTCCCAGCGAAGCATATGGAAGACCAGAGCTCCTTTTTCAAGAGTCATAGACTGGAACTGTGGGGAGAACGAATCGAGACGGCCTGTACTGGTCAGCGGAATCGTGTCATAGGCCAAAGCACCGGACGAGACATCCTGCACAGCTGCGTTGAGTGCGGCGCGGCCTGCAGTGTCCTCCAGATACATCAATTCTCCATAGCGCGACATACCGTTGGTGATCCACGCGTCATTGAGCGATGCGGGACTGATCTCGCTCCCCCACCATTGGTGGGCAATCGTATTTGCGAGCAGGCGGATATCAGTTATCCCGCTGCCCATGCGCGATCCGGCTACGGCAGCTATTTCAGGAGCCCAGGCCACGTGTACCGTGTCCTCCGGTAATTCCACGATGTTGAGCTGTGTGGATTCAGGTACGCCGAAGTTGCTGGTGAAAAACGCAAATTCTCTCAGCGCAGTTTGGGCAAAATCCTGAGCAGATTGCTTGTGAGCGTCAGTGGTGAAGACGCGAATATTCGGCGCGGAAGAGACCGGAGCATTGAATTTGCCTGCGATGATGGTTCCGGGGAAACCGGGCTTTCCCCAGTGGAAATTGAACAGCTGTCCGCCGGCTGCCGGGGAAGATGTAGTTGGCCCGCTACCGATGACGCGATATCCACTCGGAATTTTTACGTGAATGTCCGCAGTGAAACGATCGGTCATATACCCGGTCATCGGAAACCAGCGTCCGGCATAGAGCAGGTAGCTTATGGGATCGCCCACCTGCGCGAGTTTCAAGTTTTCAACAGGGCTGCCGGCATCGCTGTCGAGCATGCCATCATAGGCAAAAGTATAGGTATATTGCTGGCCTTTTATAAGCGGGGTGGAAGGCGTGACGATCACGGTGGCATTAGCGCCGCGCTCGCCGCTAAGGGGTTTGTTGGATGTGTCTGTGACTTTTTCCACTTTGAGAGCGCCGTGCAGCTCAAAAATCGCTGTATCGGTGTTATCGAGCGCCGTAAAGGTGACTTGCGCGGTAGCGGAGAGCTTGTGGTCGGCAGGACTCAACTCGGCGTTGATGGTATAGCCGGTGACGCGAATGGTGGGTTTTTGCTGCGCGATGAGTGGGACGGCAAAGAGAACCGATAGAGCCAGTGCAAAGTACCGATTCCGTCCTTTCAGGGAAAGAAGCCAAAAGGTTGGGGCATTTGTACCTGTGCCCGCAAAGGACGTACGGCAGCGCTTCATTATTCGCATCTTCATCGTGCTGGACCCATTAACTCCATTGTGATGCCGGCAACCTGTTCGATCGGGCTTCGGGCTGAATGCAACGATGCGCCAACTTTGGCGAGATCGGCCTGTATCCGGCTTCGAACAGCCTCGTCGCACAGCAGGTTCTGCAGATGTGAGACGACATTCGCTGCGGTAAAGTCGTCCTGGATCAGTTCTGGAACTACTTCGCGTCCGGCAATGAGATTGACCATAGCAACATACGGGACCTTTACGACCCGCCTGGCAACAGAATACGTCACTTTAGAAACACGATAGACCACGATAAACGGATTGCCGATCAAAGCCGCCTCGACAGTTGCCGTGCCGCTGGCCACCACACTAGCACGCGCGTGGTACAGCGTGGTGCGGGCGTCGTCCACTAATATGATGCGTGGGCCGTTGGCAGGCAGCATGGCGCGGACCTGGTCGATGTGTTCGGGAGTGAGAGTGGGAGCTAGCGGCAGGAGGAATTCGCAGGACGGGTGCAGTTGGCTGGCGGCTTCGATCATTTCTGGAAGGTTGAGGCGAATCTCCTTAAATCGGCTGCCAGGAAGCAGACCTACCCAAGATTTTGACGGGTCGAGCCCGTATTGGTCAGCAAATTCTTTTCGTGAGATGGAAGGCAGCGGGATTTCAGCCAGCGGGTGGCCGACAAAAGTGGCCTTTACCCCATGGTCGCGGTAAAAAGACTCCTCAAAGGGGAAGATGACGAGCATGCGGTCAACGTAGCGTCGTACCCGGCGGATGCGGTACTTCTTCCATGCCCAGAGCTGCGGGCTGACGAAATAAATGACTGGAATACCAAGACCGTGCAGCGTTCGGGCAAGCGAGAGATTGACGTCGGGAAAATCGATCAGAATCGCTGCGTCAGGGTGTTCGGCGGCGATGCTGGCCTTTAGCTTGCGGTATTCGCCATAAATATGGGGAATATGCCGGATGATTTCGGTGATGCCCATGACAGCAACATCTTCTGCGCGCACGATGCGGCGGAAACCGAGTGCCTCCATGCGCTGGCCGCCAAGGCCGAAGAATTCGGCGTCGGGTACGAGCTTCCGGATGGCCGGAATGAGCTGGGCGGCATAGTGTTCTCCGCTGGCCTCACCGGCGGAGATGAAGATCTTTGGGCGGGTGGTCATGAGGAAAAATATTCACGCAATTCGTTTTGCTTTCGATCGCAGGTCGTTCTTGCGTAAAACGCGGTTTTTCGCCATCTCACAGACAGTTTTGCCGCCATAGATGCCATTCCTAGTCAGTCCCAACAGCAAGACCAGGATTGAGTATAGACGCCCCTTCCGGCAACTCCTGATCCTTGTATTGCAGTTGGTAAAGCTTCCAGTAGAGTCCGCGCTGCGTGAGCAATTCCTGGTGCGTGCCCATCTCGCGCAACTGCCCTTTGTGCATGACGAGAATCACATCGGCTCGCTGCACTGTGGAAAGCCGGTGCGCGATGACGACCGAGGTGCGGCCTTCAATCATCCGTTCAAGAGCGATGCGTACGCGCATTTCGGTTTCCGTGTCGACACTGGATGTGGCCTCGTCGAGGATCAAAATTTTAGGGTCGTGTGCCAGGGCGCGGGCGAAGTTGATGAGCTGCTTCTGGCCTGTCGATAAGCCGTTGCCGCGCTCGCGGACCGGTTCGGCAAAGCCTTCCGGGAGCGACTCGATAAAGTCGCGAACGTTGACTTCGTCGGCGGCTTCTTCAAGACGAGTATCTGTAATCCAATCCGAGCCGAGGCGAATGTTTTCAGCGATGGTTCCGGTGAACAGGAATGGGTCCTGCAAAACCACGCCGAAGCGGCGGCGCAGCTTGTTAAGATCATGTTCGCTTACGTCGACACCGTCTACCAGAATGCTGCCGTGCTGAATGTCGTAGAAACGCATCATCAGGCTGATGATGGTAGTTTTGCCCGCTCCGGTATGGCCAACGATGGCCGCAGTCTGGTCTGGTTCGACAGTGAAGGAGACGCCGCGCAGTATCCATTCGATATCGTCCATTGAGGCCAGCTCCGCGGCGCTTGCGCGTGCGATGCGGGTCTTTTGGCCCTCATCGAGCCGTTGGTAGGTAAACCAGACGTTGCGGAACTCGATGCGGCCTGAGTTGTCGCCCTCGTTTGGCTGAGCAGGAGAAACAATTTCAGGCGCGGTATCGAGCAGTTTAAAGATGCGCTCGCTGGCGGCCATGGCGGCCTGCAGGATGTTGTACTTCTCGCTCAGGTCCAGGATGGGGCGGAAGAAGCGAAACGCGTATTGCATGAAGGCTGCGAGAACGCCGATCGTGACGGTGGCATGAAGGACGCCGTAGCCGCCACGCCAAATGACGAGGGCGATGGCGATGGAACTGAGGATTTCAACTGCCGGATAGTAGAGGGCATAGGCCAGGATTGCGTCTTTGAAGGCATCCATGTGCAGGCGATTGACCGCCTTGAACTCTTTGAAGGAGCGCTCCTGGCGATTGAAGAGCTGGACAACGGTCATGCCGCTGACGTGTTCCTGCGTGTAGGAATTGATGCGGGCGATAGCTGAGCGAATGCGGCGGTAGGATTCGCGCACATGCTTGCGGAAGATGCGCGTGACCAGCAGGATCAGCGGCAGAACAGCGAAGGAAAGAAGCGCCAGCCACCAGTTCATGCGCAGCATAACGATGATGATTCCGGCGAGTAGGAAAACGTCTTCAAAGATATCGAAGACGCCGGCAGTGAACATCTCGTTTAATGCATCTACGTCATTGGTGAGGCGCGTGACCAACCGCCCGACTGGGTTGCGGTCAAAAAAGCCGATGTGTATGTGCTGCAGATGGCGGAAGATCTGGCTGCGCATGTCGAACATGACCTTCTGGCCCGTCCACTGCATCAGGTAGGTCTTGACGAATTCGAGGAAGTAGCTCAATACAAGAGAGGCCAGATAGAGGCCTGCAAGCTGTGTGATTCCTGTGAATGCGTTTGGGCTGAGATGGCTCGCCAGCCATGATGGCTTGGCGGGAGGCTGCGAGGTCATGTAGCGGTCGACGGCGACCTTGGTGAGATACGGGCCGAGAATGTCGGAGCCAGCTTTGATGAGGATGGCGACAAGAGATATGAACGCGGGCAGCTTGTATGGATACAAGTAGCGGATGAGGCGGCGCATCAGACGTCCGTCATAGGCTTTGCCGACGACGTCATCTTCCTGCTGCTGGGCTTGTTTCGGCTTTTCCTGTTCGGCCATGCGCTGTTGTCTCTATTTTACGGGTTTCGCGAAAGCTCCGGCGCTGAGCCGGTAGAGTACGTGCCGTCTTAATAGATGATCTTCGGGCAGATTCGGATGATCAAAGCTCTCGGCGGGATCAAAGGTCATGCCCAGTTTCTCCATGACGCGCCGTGAGCGGGTGTTTTGCACGGCGGTAAAGGAGACAATCGACTCCAGATTCAGGGTATCGAAAGCATAGGCGGCTACGACTCGCGCACCTTCTATGGCGAATCCCTGACCCCAAGCGTGCACGGCTAGTCGCCAGCCGATTTCTACGCACGGCGTGAAGGCGGCCTGAAAATTTGGTACGGACAGGCCGATAAAGCCGAGAAAAGAGCGATCAGTCTTGAATTCCACGGCACAGAGACCGAAGCCGCGCTGTTCAAAGCCTGCTTCGATCCGATCTACTAGTCGATCACTCTCTTCCTGCGTTAAGAGTTTGCCTAGAAACTTCATGACACGGGGATCGGCGTTCATGGCAGCGAAAGGTTGACGGTCGGAATCGCGCCATCGGCGCAGGATCAGCCGTTCGGTTGTGAGGATCGCCATGAGGAAAACCCCTCCCAATGAGAAAATAGAGGATAGTTTCCCGTATGGACAGCCTCGCCATTTACATTTCCGTGCCATTTTGCCGCTCGAAGTGCACATACTGCAATTTCGCGTCAGGGGTTTTTCCGTCCAGCTATATGGAACGCTATATCGAGCGGGTCTGTGAAGATCTGCGGACTGCCGTGAACGCGCACGCGAGTATGCCACGCACGGTGGATACGATTTATCTGGGCGGCGGAACGCCGAGCCTGCTGCCGCCTGAGTTAGTGAAGGCGCTTTTTGGCGCGATCTGTGAACAATTTCAGGTCGTTGGCGAGGCTGAAATTACAGTCGAGTGTGCTCCTGGACAGCTGGCCGATGACGTGCTCGATACTATGCTGGAATGCGGTGTGAATCGCATCAGCTTCGGGGTGCAGTCGTTCATCGACCAGGAAGCAAAGGCGACGGGCCGCCTGCATACATGCGCGATGGCGCTCGAAGACATTTGGCGGGTGCAGCAAGCAGGTGTAAAGCGGGTGAATGTCGACCTGATCGCTGGCCTGCCGCACCAGACAGCTGCTTCGTGGAGGGAATCGCTTGCGATATTGACTGACACAGGTGCCGATCACGCCAGCATCTACATGCTGGAAGTGGACGACGATTCGCGTCTGGGCCGGGAAGTGCTCAATGGCGGAGCACGCTACTTTGCTCCTGCGATTCCTTCTGACGATGCGGTTGCCGATATGTATGCCGTTGCGGTCGATATCTTGTCGAAAGAGGGGCTGGCGCAGTATGAAATCTCGAATTTTGCTCACGGCGGTGCAGAATCGGTACACAACAAGAAATACTGGCTGCGACAGCCTTACCTGGGGCTAGGAGTGGATGCGCATTCCATGCTGCGTAATCCGAGTGGTGAAGCCGTTCGTTTTTCGGCTACGGATGATCTACAAAGTTATCTGGGAGCGCCAGGATGGAATCACTCGCATACGCTTACCCGGAAGGAAGAGATCGAAGAAGCGTGGTTTCTGGGATTGCGCCTGAATGCCGGTGTGAGCTTGTCTCGATTGGCAGCTGAATTCAGTCAAGAATCAATGGCGCAATTTCAGCCGATTCTCAGCGAGCTGTGTTTGGACGGTCTTTTAACAATCGATGGCGATCACGTTGCGCTCACATTGCGTGGAAGACTGCTGTCAAACGAGGTCTTTGCACAGTTTTTGGATGAGATGAAAATCCCCGCGCCATCCACGGTGTAAAAAAGAAACATGTCGACCGAAACCAAGCATCGTGATGAAGTTTTCTCGCAGAATCCTGTAAGCGTTATCGATCTACGCAGCGACACCGTGACCCGACCTACGAAAGCCATGCGCGCGGCGATGGCAGCGGCTGAAGTGGGTGATGATGTGTATGGGGAAGATCCGACGGTAAATCTGCTCGAAGCCAGCGCGGCGGCGATTTTCGGGCGCGAGGCGGCCCTCTTCGTACCGACAGGCACGATGGGGAACCAGATCGCCATTCGCCTGCACACGCAGCCTGGGCAGGAAGTCATCTGCGAATCGCGCGCGCATATTGTCGATTGGGAGATGGCAATGGCAGCGGCGTTTTCCGGATGCCAGTTGCGTCCTGTCGCTGCGGAGCGTGGCATCGTGACGTGGAAACACGTTGAGTCTGTTTTGAAACGCGCCAGCACGCACAATGCGCCCACTGGCCTGATTTCGCTGGAAAATTCGCACAATATGGCGGGTGGAACCGTTACGCCACTCACGATTTTCGGGGAGATATGGAATGGAGCGCGGGAGCATGGCATTCCGCTGCATCTGGATGGGGCGCGTGTCTTCAACGCGTCGGTGGCGCTGAAGGTTCCGGTAGCCGTACTCACCAGCGGATTCAACACCGTCATGTTCTGCCTGTCGAAAGGACTATGCGCTCCCGTTGGATCGATGCTCGTCGGCAATCGCAAGTTGATTGAACGTGCGCGCATGGTGCGTAAGGCTCTGGGCGGTGGCATGCGGCAGGCTGGAGTACTGGCTGCTGCGGGTCTGATTGCTCTGGAAGAGATGCCGAAACGTCTTGCCGAAGACCATGCGAATGCGCGGCTCATCGCTGAGCATCTCGTAGACCTGCCGCAGATTGAGCTCGACCTTGCTACCGTGCAAACAAATATCGTCATTTTCGCGCTGAAGGAGGATGGGAAGGCGGATGAGCTCGTCTTGCGTCTCAAGCGGCGCGGCGTGCTGTGTGGAACGGTTGGACATAATTCCGTCCGCTTCGTCACACACCACGATGTAGACCGCGCGGCATGTGAACAGGCTGCACGCGTGGCTATCGATGAGATTGCAAAACTCTAGCCTAGGACAGCATGTGGCGCGGAATGAACCCAGCGCAGGCCTGTAATCCGTATTTGATTCCGTTATTTTTCCGAATCAGTATGCCAGCCTGGGTTAGTCCACTGTCCGTTGTTTAGGACGAAGACTTCCGTGGCTCGGCCGGAGCTCACAGACCGTTTGCCGTTCTTCTCGATTTCATAGAGATATTTGCTGTATAGAACTGCGACGTTGCCGAATCGCTGTACTTCAGTATGCGGAAATTCGAGGCGTATTAGCTTACCGCCGGAAGCATGAAACTGAACGGCTTCTTGAAATATTTCATTCTGATTCTGCCACTTTTCTTCACCGGTGCTGATAGCGACGGTGTTTGCCGGCACGAGCTTTTCCAGGGTTTTCGTGTCGCCAGCGAACCAGCTGCGCCAGACGGCTTCACGCACGGTGAGAAGATCTGCCTGCTCTTTCGGACTGACTGCCAGAGCTGATCCATTGCATGCCGCAAACATGGCGACGAGGGCTGCGGTAATCCAAATGAGGCGACGCATGATTCTATCTCCTGAGATAGTTGTGGGTGGTCGTTCAAAACACAGGGCGACTTTACGCCACCGCCGCTGCTTTTCGTGGCTGGTACAAAGCAAGCAACAACGCCGCGGCCGACGCAGAAAAGACCGAATAATCCATGGGCGACTTGATGCCGAAGGAGATTGCCATGGCCGTGCCGAAAATGGCCAATAGCAATGCAGCCGACAGAGTTACATATCGAGGCCAGATGCCGACAAGCAGTGCAAGGCCGAGTGATGTTTCGGCGACCGTAGCCATCCAGGCAAGAAACGGAATGGTGGATGCAGGCATGAATGAGTTGACTTCAGCTGTGTACTGCATGAAGCTGGCGAAATGCTTGAGATCAACGTGCTTGTCCCACAGGCCGAAGCGAGAGGCCACGGCGGACAGAAAAGCTGCGCCGAGTGCAATACGAGCATAGAGCATAGCCATCTGTTGCAAGCGCATCGTGCGGTCGGTCCTGGTTGTGGATGCGGCCATTGCTACTTGCCTCCTTCGGTTTTGGACCCTGATGCCGGCACGCTGAGCGGCGTGTCATGATCGCAGAGAAAATAGGCGAGAAACTTTGCCGGTTCCTGATTGCTGGCATTGGCGGAGGCCTGGTGGATGCCGTTGGGCGCTTCGTAAAAACTTTCCCCAGCTTTATAGATTGCTTCAGGCTCTCCTTTGACCTGCATCCGGACTGATCCTTCCAGCACATAGCCGATGACAGGGCAGGGATGGCTGTGGGGTGAAGACGCATCGCCAGGGCCATAAGTAACCTCGACTATCTTCGCATCAAGATGATTCCCATCCAGATGAGGAAGCGCACCGGAGAAGACCGTATAAGACCTAGGAGCTGCCTTGCTTTTTGATTCTTCGGCGATGATCTGATCGGCGACGATATGGCTCGCGGCTGCAGCGCAGGCGACGGCTAAGGCAAAGGCCGCCCACTTTTTACGGATTGTCATTGACTTGCTCCTTCGTCCCAAAAGGTAAGTCAGAGCGGATCTATAGAAAAGGTCCATTTACGATATTTAAGCTGTACCACTTTCATGACAAAACGGCCAACGCCATTCGGATTGTTACTTCCATCGCGAGAACCGGGAGTGCTCGCGTATCGATGGCTCTATGCGGCAATGCGTGCTGAGATTCTGAATGGCAGGCTTCGTCCGGGTACCCGGCTTCCGGCTACCCGCGACCTCGCAAACCAATATGGATTGTCGCGGGGAACGATCGTCAGTGCTTTTGATGAGCTTAAGTCTGAGGGCTATGTCGAAGGCAGCATGGGGTCAGGAACGTATGTGAGCAAAATCCTGCCGGAGGAATTGCTTCAGGTTGCTAGCGAGTCCGGGTCGAAAGCAGTTTCGCAGAAGAGGACACACCGCAGAATTTCAGACTACGGGCGAAGGGTTTGTCTATTTCCAAACCTGCAGGTACGGCCGACCCGAGCCTTCCGCCCGAATCTTCCTGCGCTTGATCTGTTTCCCGTAACGTTATGGACACAAGCAACGACGCGGCGGTTGCGGCGTGCTTCTACGAACCTTCTGCTGGCTTGCGATCCTATGGGATATGGTCCGCTGCGAAATGCAGTGGCAGATTATCTCAATACATCGCGTGGGGTGAAGTGTGTGCCCGAGCAAGTGGCGATTGTTTCCGGAGTTCAGGAGGCGCTCGATCTGGTGGCACGGCTTTTTCTTGATCCGGGCGACAAGGTGTGCATGGAAAATCCAGGATATCCCGGGGCTGCGATGGCATTTGAGGCTGTAGGTGCGAAGGTTTCCGCGATACGCCTGGATGGCGAGGGAATGGAGTTGCGCGAGCAGCGTCTGCGTGGCTCACGGTTGGTTTACATTACTCCGGGACATCAGTTTCCGATGGGAATGACGATGAGTCTGCCGCGACGTCTCGCGCTGTTGGAGTGGGCGCGGAAATCTGCTGCGCTGATCTTTGAAGACGACTATGACAGCGAATATCGCTACGAAGGACGTCCGGTTCCGGCATTGCAGGGACTGGACCGCAACGGGCTTGTGCTGTTTGCAGGGAGCTTCAGCAAGGTATTGTTCCCGTCGCTTCGGTTGGGATACCTGGTGATTCCGTCAGACCTGGTGGATTACTTTGCCGCGACTCTTTCAGTAACGACGCGGCATGCTCCTCTTCTGGAGCAGGCTGTGCTGTGTGACTTCATAACAGAAGGGCATTTCGCGCGGCATCTTCGACGTATGCGCGAGATCTACGCGGAGCGCCTTGCCGTTTTGCTGGAGGGTGCGCGTCAGAATCTGACCGGATTGATGGAAATCTCAGGCGTGGAAGCCGGCCTGCAGACCGCTGGGATCTTATGCAGCGGGATAGACAGCGAATTCGCTGCGAAGGCTGCGGCGAAACGTGGTGTCGATACGATTCCACTGACTTGGTACAACCGCGGCAGGATTGAGCGTGAAGGCTTGCAACTGGGATTCGCGGCGGTGGATACGCGTGAAATCAGACGGGGTGTGAGGGAGCTGGCGATCGCACTGGAAGAGATCGCTAAAACCGATGCCTGAAAGGCTGCCGTCAACCTAAAGTAGCGAGATCCGATTCACGTTCTCATCTTCTGCATACCGCCCTGCGAACCTCTATCTCCACAAATTGAAGGCCGTACCACCTAGCGGGATAAGTATGCCGCACATTCATTGACAGTCATTTTTTCAGGCCTGTACTTACTTCTAGACAGCAATTTGGACCCATAGTGGCAACTGCATCTTCAGGTGCTCATGCATTGGTTGATGCAGGCAGCTATGGGCCGTAAAAACAGCACGCAGGCTTGTTTCCGAGACTGCTGCCGTTCTCTATTACCGTGGAGGTCGTATGCAAGTGCAATTTTATAGGCAGAAAGTACGGGATTTGTTTTCGGAGCCAGTTCTTCCTGGAACGAGGCTTATTCTGGTCATTGCAGTGTGCGCGATGTTTGCCAATGTATTCACCCCGCTGTGGGGGCAGACAAGTTTTGGGAGAATATCGGGTACGGTTTCCGCGCCCGATGGTTCGGTGATTGCAGGCGCACAGATTAGGGTTCAGAACACCGATACGCAGATGATGCGTCAAACAAGCACCGATTCACAGGGCTTTTATGTCTTCACCGATTTGCCCATCGGGATCTATCGCGTCGACGTCAGCCAGTCTGGTTTCAGCAGGTCAACGCACGATGGGCTTAGCCTTGTGGCCGACGGACGTCTGACTGCTGATTTCACCCTGAGAATAGGCAGTACGAGTCAGACAGTCGAAGTCCAGGGAACCAATACTGAGGCGTTGAACACGACGTCGGGCGAGCTATCGCGCGTAATCGACACAAGGCAAGTGTCGAACCTGCCGCTCAATGGCCGCAACTACATTCAGTTGATGACACTGGTGCCGGGCGCTGTCGTGACCAATCCCGACCAATTCAGTGTAACGACCAGCTTGGCAGCCAATAATCAGACTCTTAATGGCAACCGCCCGGACAGCAATAATCTGACCGTGGACGGAGCATTCAACATGGTGGCGGGCAGCAATACGAGCCTGATGAACAACGTTGGAGCAGAATTCATTAATGAGGTGAAGCTGCAGACTTCGAACTTCTCAGCCGAATATGGTCGTATGTCTGGCCCTGCTTTCAATATCGTCACTAAGAACGGAACGAACCAGTTTCACGGGTCTGCGTTCGAATTTTTCCGCAACGATGCCCTGGACGCGACGAATTATTTTTCGCCCAGTAAAACAGCGCTTCGTTTTAATGACTTCGGATATACATTTGGGGGCCCTGTAATCCGGAACAAGCTTTTCTTCTTTGTAGGGCAGGAGTGGAAGAGGTTGCGCCAAAACCAGACTACACAGCAACAGACGATTCCCGACACAGCATTCCAGAACGGCGACTTCAGCGAATTGGGCAAGCCGCTCTTTTATCCCGGCACAAAAACGCCAATTCCCGGAAACAACATCTCGTCAATGATTACACCGGATGGCAGAGCCATTGCGAATGTCTATCATCTGATGGCGCAGACAGGTGCAAAATTTGTGGATGCACCTGTAGGGAACAACCTTACGCTTGAGCCGCTGAATCCGCTGAACTATCGCGAAGACATCGTGCGTCTCGATTACTCCTACACCCAGAAGAACTTCATTTATGGCCGCTGGATACAGGATTACAACAGCCTGATTGATCCATTCGGGACGTTTTCAAGTTCGAATCTGCCAACGACTCCGACCACACGAAATCGTCCGGGAGAAAGCATTCTCGCAGCTGATACCTGGATACCGACTCCAAACTTCGTCAATGAAGCGCGCGTGAACTTCGGCTGGGTTTCTCAACACATTATTCCTTACGGCACAGCCTGGGAGCGCAGCACGTATGGTTTCCAGTATCCGCTGCTCTTTGGGGGCGCAGAATACCCAAATGGCATCCCCCTAACAACCGTAGTGGGATATGCCACTTTCCAGGGACCGAATTTTGCACTTAAGTCTCCGACTACAGATATTCAGCTCGCGGATACCGTCTCTTATACGCGCGGTCGGCATGTCCTACGCGCCGGATTCGTGCTTATTCGGGACAGAGTGGATCAAAACGGGCGCTCGAATTACACGGGCACCGTGGCCTTCAATGCCAGCAACAATCCGAATACGACTGGGAATGCCTTTGCAGACGCCCTGCTGGGATATTTCTCTTCTTATTCGGAGGCAAGCGCCGATCCCACCGGTTTCTTCCGTTTCTGGCAGCCAGAGGCTTTTGGGCAGGACACGTGGAGAGTGACGCCAAAACTTAGCGTAGAGCTTGGTCTTCGCTACCAGTTCATGCAGGCCTTCTATACCCAGGCAAACAACATGACGAACTTCGATCCCTCACGATATGACCCCGCACAGGCCGTGCAGATAACGCACGACAGTAAAGGGTTGATCGTGGCAGGATCGGGAAATCCATACAACGGACTCGTTCGCGCCGGCGGCGGCATTCCGAAGGATCAGGCTTTCCGCGTACCGGGAGCCAATGGGCCGCTCTTTTCCGTGATTCCCGCCGGAGCACAGCGGGGTTTTTATGATTCGCCCAACAATTTTGCCCCCAGAGTTGGATTTGCCTATTCAGCGAAAGACAGAACAGTGCTTCGCGGAGGCTTTGGACTCTTTTACAACCGTGCGGAGGGAAATATCATCTTCTCGCAGGTCAACATCCCGCCTTTTCTGCAGATTGCCTCATACAGCAACAGCAATCTATCCAACATTACCGGTGGTTCGACCGCGCTTGCGCCGCTGGGAACCATCTCGGCCATCGATCCGAATCTGAAAAGTCAGACCATTGCGCAGTACAGCCTGAGCCTACAACAGGAAATGCCTGCAGGATTGCTGATGGAGCTATCCTATGTCGGCACGGAGGGACGTCATATGCTGCGACAGCCGAACATCAACTACGCGGATCTGACGCAGGTTGCGGCGAATCCCGGCATCTCAACCAATGCGTTTTTACCTTTCCCCGGATACACCTCCATTACGCAGACTCGCAGCGATGGCGCAGCGAACTACAACGCGCTTCAAGCGTACGTGTCGAGGCGTGTAGGAGCCCTGCAAATGACCGCAGGATATACCTGGTCCAAATCACTTGGAGACTCTTCAAGCGAAAGCGACAACAGCGAGAACTGGACCGTGCGGCATTACAACTATGGTCCGACCTCATTTGACCGCAGGAATGCCTTCTTCAGCACGTTCGTGTGGCAGTTGACCAGGCTCGAAGGGCATAACGCGTTTCTTCGCACTGCAGCCGGCGGCTGGCAGGTGAGCGGAGTGGCGAGGTTGCAGTCCGGGCAGTATTACACCATCACAGGCAATACGGCTACCGGTGCGCGCCGTGCAGATTTCATCGGCGGTTCATCATCTGTGGGAAGCAAGACCATCCAGCATTGGTTCAACACTGCCGCCTATGTGGCCGCTCCAACGGGTCGTTTTGGAACCGCGGGAACCGGTACCGTGGTTGGACCCGGATTGGCCTTATTTGATGCATCGCTTGGCAAGAACTTTCTGCTTACCGAGCGGTTCAATCTGAAGTTTCAGGGAGATTTCTTCAACGCGTTGAACAGAACCAACTTCAGCACGCTGAACACGAATCTTTCGAACACAAACTTCGGCACCATTTCGAGCGCCAATCCACCTCGCCAGGTACAGCTAAGCTTGAAGCTTAGCTTCTAGTGGTTGTCGTTTCGACTCCTGCGGCATGTGCTAGCGTTCCGCCCGCACATGCCGCAGAAAGTCGGCAAGCGTCTGGCCGGACTTCGGCTTGAAGACTTCTGAGAGTCTTTCCAGATGCTCCATACGGTCTACGCGAAAGCTGCGGAAATCATTTCTTAGTTCGCACCATGCCGCCAGGGTCCAAGTGCCTCCCCAGAAATAAAGCGCCAGTGGGTGCAGGCGCCTGACGCTTTTCTGGGCGTCTTCGCGGGAATAAGCAATGAGGACGACACGCCGTTCTTGTGCGGCGGCATGCAGCGTATCGAGCTTGGAGCGGAGCTCTGCGGAGACACGAAAGCCAGGCGCGTAAAGCAGGACTTCGTCGATGCGTTCGCGCAGATCGGTTGGAAGTACGGCTTCAATCTTACGCAATGCCCGGTTGGCGGCCTCTATCAGTTGCGTGCCGCCCCAGGCTTGTACCATGCGCGCTCCGAGAACAAGCGCTGTAATCTCTTCGCGATCAAACATGAGTGGAGGAATATCGAAGTCGCGGCGAAGCGTGTAGCCGACGCCGGCTTCGCCGGTAATGGGGACGCCGGAAAGCTGCAAGTCCTGTACGTCGCGGTAGATCGTGCGGGGCGAGACCTGCAGCTTTTCCGCCAGATGGCGGGCGGTTTGCAGCCGCCCTGAGCGTAGTAATTGGACGATTCGAAAGAGCCGGTCGGCACGACGCATACGGCTTTATGTTAAGCCGTCGCATGCAGGCCGATGCGATTTCCTTCGCTGTCACGGATCTGGGCGATCCAGCCAATGGTGGGGAGAAAGTTTTTTGGTTCGACGATGGCGCCGCCGGCGCCTTCAACGCGGCTGAGGACTGCGTCAAACTTGCCGTCGCAGTTCAGGTAGATGATGACGCCGTCACCAGACGGTTTGAAGTCTGCACCGTGTGCGATGGCGCCGGAAATGCCCGGCTTTTCATACGGAAAGATGGCAAGCGAAGGCCATGCCGCCTGATGGATCAGGGGTGTTTGAAAGATGGTTTCGTAAAACTGGATGGCGCGTGGGAAGTCGGCTGCTGGAATCTCAAACCATACGATAGTGGATGTGGCTACTTCCTGGGCTGTCGGCATGTTGTCCTCTCAATGGGGGGTGGTGAATTGGATATTGGACGAGCTTACAGAGGGCCTGCTGACAGCATGGTGTCAGTAGAGATGGAATTTCGGGTGGTTCCGAAGGAGATTCCTGCCCACAGGTTTCGGGCCATTTTGGGGTGAAAGTTTATAATAATGAGATATGCCGAAGTATTCCATCGTCGTCCCTTTCCACAACGAAGAAGACAATGTCACCGCTCTTTACGATCGCCTGAAGGCTGTCATGGAGCAGGTTGGAGATAGTTTTGAACTGGTCTTTGTAGATGACGGGTCAAATGACCGTACCTACAAGCTGTTGGAAGAGATAGCCGCAGTCGACAGCCGTGTGCTGGTGGTGAAGCTGCGCCGTAATTTCGGCCAAACTTCGGCGCTGGCAGCTGGATTTGACCACGCGCAGGGTGAATTTATTCTCGCTATGGACGGCGATCTGCAGCACGATCCCAACGAGATTCCCAACTTCCTGGAAAAACTGGAAGAAGGTTATGACGTGGTAAGCGGCTGGCGCAAGGAGCGCATCGACAATTTTGTGATGCGGCGCATTCCGTCTCGTTGTGCTAACTGGCTGATGGCAAAGCTCTCGGGCGTGGACATTCATGATTTCGGAACGACCTATAAGGCGTATCGGCGGGAAGTGATTCATAATATTCCGCTTTACGGTGAGATGCACCGCTTCATCCCGGCTCTGGCATCTTGGTATGGTGCGAGTATCTGCGAAATTCCGATCAAGAATGTCAATCGCGAAAGAGGGAAGTCGCACTACGGCATTGGGCGTACCTTTCGCGTCTTCTTCGATCTTTTGACGATCCGGTTCCTGCTGAGATACATGACTCGGCCACTGCACTTCTTTGGCAGTTTTGGCGCATTAAGCATGCTTGGCGGCGGCGCAATTTCGTTCTTTCTGTTACTGCTGAAACTGTTCACGCACGAGCATGTAATGGACCAGCATGGACCACTCTTTGTCGTTGCCGGTGTTTTGATTCTGGCAGGTATCCAGATGCTGGCGATTGGTCTGCTCGGCGAACTGCAGGTGCGGCATTACCATACCTCCTCGCAGCGCGCTCCCTACACCATCGACCGGCTTGTGCGGCTGCGTTCCCCGGAAGAACCAAGTTTGCTGCATGAAAACTAGGCCTCGTAGCTGTCCGCGCAGGGTTAACAGGCCCTAACATGGACCGCATTGAAATAGATGCGATTTCGTAAAGTTCTGAAGCGCTTTGCGGTTTAAAGGTATCGAACGGGCTATGGGCCTGGCGTTTATCCTCTTGCTTCTTTTCGGTATCGGTTTTGTATGCGGTTTGCGCTCCATGACAGCGCCAGCAGTGGTGTGCTGGGGTGCTCACCTTGGCTGGCTTCAGCTGGCTGGCTCGCCATCTGGCTTCTTCGCTCATCCCGCCTTGCTGATTATTTTCACGATCTTTGCGTTCGGTGAACTGGTCGCCGACAAGCTGCCTTTCATCCCCCGGCGTACCATGTTGGGTCCCCTCCTCGTTCGTCTGGTGTTTGGTGCGGTATGCGGCGCGGCGCTTTGTGTTGCTCGAGAGCTTGCCTTGCCGTATGGCGTTTTGCTCGGCGCACTGGGAGCGGTCATTGGAGCGTATGCTGGCTTTCACTACCGGCGGCTAATTCCCGCGAGCAGCCGTTCGACCCAATTTTTTGCTGCCTTATTGGAAGATGTTGTTGCCGTAGGTGGCGGACTCTTGATCGTTTCGCGTTTCTAGCCTCTGATCGAACGAAGTGAAAGTCTCTCAATTTCCAAAGCCGCGACGAACGAATTTTCAAAAACAGGCATCTTGTTAGAGGTGAGGGTTTACCCTTGTCTGGGTGTGAATGTACTTGCGCCGAATTCAGCAAGATCGGTTTTTTAATGACAAAGCCAGCAGACGGAAGAAAAAGAGTAGTGATAGAAGGGGTCGATCCTGAGATCGATGCAGGCCGTTTTCCGATCAAGAGGATTATTGGAGATGCTGTTCAGGTAGAAGCCGATGTTTTTGGCGACGGCCATGACCACGTTATTTGCTACCTGCAGTTTCGGCATGAAGATGATTCACTGCAGCAACGCGTCCGAATGGAGCCCTTAGGAAATGATCGCTGGCGCGCTTCATTGCAGGTAAGCAAAATCGGCCGTTACTTCTACACCATTGTGGGCAGCGTCAATCACTTCGGTACTTGGCGCAGCGACCTGCTGAAGCGTCTCGAGGTGGGACAGGATGTCTGTCTGGAACTGCAGACAGGTGGTCTGCTGGTAGAACAGGCAGCCCGGCGTGCCGAAGGCAAGGACGCAATCCAGCTGAACGAGTGGGCACACATCTTACGGACGGAATGCGATTCCGAAGATGCGAAGGTTGTGGCGCTCGATCCCATACTTGCCGAAGTTATGGAGCAGTACGCGGATACCAGCCTGGAAACGAAATATGAAAGAGAACTCTCCATTGTTGTTGATCGCGAGAGAGGTCGATTTTCCAGCTGGTATGAACTCTTTCCGCGCTCCTGCTCGCCGGTTGCCGGCAAGCACGGAACGTTTCGCGACGTGGAAGACCGGCTGCCATACATATCCCGGCTGGGATTCGACGTTCTGTATCTCCCGCCGATTCATCCTATCGGGGAGAGCTTTCGTAAAGGAAAAAACAACAGCGTGACTGCGGAGCCGGGTGATGTAGGAAGTCCGTGGGCGATTGGATCAGAAATAGGCGGTCACACGGCCATTCATCCTGAGCTGGGAACGCTGGAAGATTTTCAGCATCTGGTTGCGGCTGCGAAAAAATCCGGACTTGAGATTGCGCTCGATATTGCATTTCAATGCTCACCGGATCATCCCTGGGTCAAAGAACATCCAAAATGGTTTCGAAAGCGCGCGGACGGGTCGATTCAATACGCGGAAAATCCTCCCAAGAAGTATCAGGATATCTATCCGTTGGACTTCGAGAGCGAGGATTGGGGGGCACTTTGGGATGGGTTGAAGAGAGTTTTTACTTTCTGGATTGAACAAGGCGTTCGCATTTTTCGCGTCGACAATCCGCACACGAAAGCATTTCCGTTCTGGGAGTGGGTTATCGGCGAGATTAAGCGCGAGCATCGGGATGTGCTGTTTCTGGCCGAAGCTTTTACTCGTCCTCGCGTCATGGAGCGACTGGCAAAGTTGGGATTCTCGCAGTCGTATACCTACTTCACATGGAGAAATACCAAGCAGGCTCTAACCGAATATCTGGAACAGCTGGTTGGGACGGAGGTGGGGGAATATTTTCGGCCCAATTTTTGGCCTAATACTCCCGACATTTTGCCGGAGCCATTACAGATAGGTGCAAGGCCGGCATTTATGTCGCAGTTGGTGTTGGCGGCTACGCTGGCAACGAGCTACGGCATCTATGGTCCTGCGTTTGAGTTGCAGGAAAACACTCCGGCGAAAGTAGGCGGCGAAGAATATCTGTATTCGGAAAAGTATGAATTGAAGCACTGGGATCTCGATAACCCCAAAAGCCTGGCGCCTTTCATCGAAAGTGTGAACAACGCCCGACGCGAAAATGCAGCATTGCAAGCAAGCCATGCACTGGTGTTTCATCCTACAGACAATCCCTACTTAATCTGTTACAGCAAGAAGAGTGTGGATGAAGCCAATACCGTATTGGTGGTTGTTAACATCGATTCTTTCCACGTCCAGTCCGGATGGGTCGATTTAGATTTAGATAAACTTGGCTTGGACTCCCGTGAGCCATATCAATTGCACGATCAACTGACAGACACGCGCTATCTTTGGCAAGGGCCGAGGAATTACATTGAGCTATCGCCCCTGAAAATTCCAGCCCACGTATTTCGTGTGCTGCGACGAGTGAGATCTGAAAAAGATTTTGATTACTACTTGTAGAAGCGGACAGCAACTATGAGCACGCATATGACTCCGCAGGACATATATAAGCGCGCAGGGAGTGCGAGCGATCCCCTCTGGTATAAAGACGCAATCATTTATGAGCTGCACGTGCGCGCGTTCGCAGACAGCAACAACGATGGTATCGGCGATTTTCCGGGGTTGATGGAAAAGCTCGATTACCTGCAGGATCTCGGCGTTACCTGTCTCTGGCTGCTACCGTTCTTCCCGTCACCGCTGCGGGACGATGGATACGATATCGCTGACTATATGACGGTCCATCCGAGCTATGGAACGCTCGATGACTTCAAGGCATTCCTGAATGCGGCGCACGAGCGCGGGCTGCAAGTAATGATCGAATTGGTCATCAATCACTCATCCGATCAGCATCCGTGGTTTCAGCGCGCGCGCCATGCGCCGGCGGGGTCGCCGGAGCGTGATTTTTATGTGTGGAGCGATACGGACGAGAAGTACAAGGATGCCCGTATCATCTTCACTGATACTGAGAAATCTAACTGGACCTGGGACTCCGTCGCGCAAGCGTACTTCTGGCATCGCTTCTTTTCGCATCAGCCAGACTTGAATTACGACAATCCGCAGGTGCTGGAAGAAGTAGTAAAAATTCTGCATCACTGGCTGGATATGGGCGTGGATGCGCTCCGCCTGGATGCCATTCCTTACATTGTCGAACGCGATGGAACCAATTGCGAAAATCTTCCGGAAACGCATGATGTCATCAAGAAAATTCGCGCCGCAATGGACGAGAGATATCGGAACCGTGTGATTCTTGCGGAAGCCAACCAGTGGCCTACGGATGTGCGCCCGTACTTTGGCGATGGCGATGAGTGCCACATGGCGTTTCACTTTCCGCTGATGCCGCGCATTTACATGGCATTGCGGCAGGAAGATCGCCTGCCGATTACGGAGATCATGGCGCAGACACCGGAGATCCCCGAAAACTGTCAGTGGGGATTGTTTCTGCGCAATCATGATGAACTAACACTCGAAATGGTGACGGATGACGAACGCGACTACATGTATCTGGCCTACAGCGCCGATCCGCGCATGCGTATCAACATCGGCATTCGACGCAGGCTGGCTCCGCTGGTCGATAACAACCGCCGCCGCATAGAACTGCTGAACAGCCTGCTGTTCTCGTTTCCGGGCACTCCCATACTTTATTACGGCGACGAGATTGGAATGGGCGACAACATTTATCTCGGCGATCGCAATGGCGTGCGTACGCCGATGCAGTGGACGGCGGATCGCAATGCCGGATTTTCACGCGCCAACCCGGCGCAGCTTTTTAGTCCGGTCATTATGGATCCGGTGTGGGGCTATCAGGCGCTCAACGTCGAGGCGCAGCAGAGTGATGCTTCCTCGCTTTTGAACTGGATGCGCAATATGATTGCGCTGCGTAAGCTGTTTCGTGTCTTTGGCCGCGGGACGCAGAAATTTTTGCCGTCTGCCAATCGGAAAGTCTTGTCCTATGTACGCCAGTATGAAAATGAACAGGTGCTTTGCGTAGCGAACCTTTCACGATTTGCGCAGCCGGTGCAGTTAGATCTGGCAGAATTTGAAGGAATGACGCCGGTTGAGATGCTTGGCTATGTCGAGTTTCCAATGATTACAAAACAGCCGTATCCACTGACCGTTGGCCCCTATGGGTTTCTTTGGTTAGAGATACAGGCTACGCAAGAGGTGACGAGTGAACCGGTCGCTGTTGTAGACAGCGAAATTGTTGCGCTCGAAACTAGACGCGATGGTGATTGGGAGATATTGTTTACGGGCGCAAACGAAGAGAGGCTACAGACAGCTATTCTGCCGGAGTTTTTGCAGCGGCAACGGTGGTTTGGAGGTAAATCGAAGCAAATAGGATCAGTGAGAGTTGCAGATTGGTGTGCCTTCGATCAGGGCCGATCTGCGTTAGTTCTTGTCGTGGTGGAGTACAGCTCTGGAGAAGCGGATACCTACTTTCTGCCCGTAACAAGCCTATTCGATAGCGAGGCTCAGGAAGTAAGAGAAGGGAACGCGAATGCAGTGATTGCTCCCATCCGCAGTGCAAGCGGTAATGGCGTGCTGTGCGATGCGTTGCTTCGAGAGAGTACATGTCAGGCGCTTTTATCTCTGATTTCTCGTAAAGATGCGCTGCAAAGCAGGTATGGAGTTATCCGGGGAGTTCCGAGCAGTCTGTTCACAGAGCTGATGGGCGATGATACGAATCTATCTGCACACAGAAGCTCTGCAGAACAGAGCAATTCGTCGATTCTGTTCGAAAATCGACTTATTATGAAGTGTTTTCGGAAGCAGGAGTTCGGGCCGAACCCCGACACGGAAATTGGCAGATTTCTTACCGAGCGAACACAGTTCCGGCAGATCGCGCCATTTGGCGGATCCATTGAATACGTCCGCGACGATCAGCCGTCAGCAACCATGGCGATGCTTCAAGGGCTTGTTGCCAATGAAGGTGATGGCTGGGAGTGGACGCTGGAAGAGTTGGAACGGTACTTCGAAAGCTGCGCTACGGCGAGTCCACCTAAGGAGATGCCAGCTGAAGCTGAAGATGCAACTGCGCGCGAACACGCAGGTATATATCTGGAAGCGGCCGGCACGCTGGGACGCAGGACTGCCGAAATGCACTTGGCGCTGGCATCATCGAACGATGTTGAGGATTTTCGATCGGAAATCATAGAACCTGCCGAATTAGAAAGGCTGGGAAAAGACCTCGCTCAGCATGCTGCGCGTACCATGGAGCTGTTGAAGACAAACCTTTCGCGCTTGTCAGATGATGCTGTTGAGATGGGCGGATTTGTCATGAGTCGGCGACGGGAGATTATCGGTCGTTTCAAACAACTGACCACGGTAAAGTCAAAGCTTGTGAGAACACGGGTCCATGGGGACTATCATCTTGGACAAGTGTTAAGAGCCAAAGCTGATTTTGTGATTCTCGATTTCGAAGGCGAACCGGCAAGACCTCTGACTGAGCGCCGTCAAAAGCAGTTGCCGCTCAAGGATGTTGCGGGGATGCTTCGGTCCTTCCACTATGCGGCATATTCCGGATTGGCCAAATATACGGCACGGCGCCCCGAAGATCCTCAGCGGATGGAACCCTGGGCAAAGTTGTGGGTTTCTGCTGTATCGCGGGAATTTTTGCGCACCTATCAGGACGCGGCCGAAAAGTTCCCAATTGTTCCATCATTTGCCGAGGATTTTCGTCTGATTCTGGATGCATATGTACTGGATAAGGCACTCTATGAACTCGGATATGAGTTGAACAATCGACCTGACTGGGTTCGCATTCCTCTTTCCGGAATTTTGTCACTTTTGCCGTAACGAATAAAGGAAGACCAGATGCCAAAGAGCGACCTGGCAGAAGAAACGAAAACCGATGCGGAACAAATAGGTCCAGTGGACCTACTCATTGGCATCGCCGGAGCCGTGAATGCGAGCGAACTGCAGCAACACGCGCAAAGCTTGCAAACGAGTCTATCTACCGGTGCTCAAGCGTCGCATGTAGTCATCGCATATCCGGGAAGCGGTGAAACAGAAGCGCTCATTGGCAATACCGGAACCGCGTCGTCGCGATTCTTGCAATATTCTCTTCCTGCCACTGATCCAGCTATCTTGCCGTGGACGGTTGCCTCAGCAGCACAGAAAGCTATCTGTTCCCTTGCTGTTGAACTGAACGCAAAAGTATGTGTTCTTCTCCACGGCGACCTGGCAATGTTGAACGCCGACAAATTGCAGCTTCTTACGTCTCCGGTTCTGGAAAAAGAATGTGATCTTGTTGTGCCGGCGTATCCATCGAGAAAGTTCGAGGGACTACTGAATCACAGCATTCTGGCGCCGGTTTCCCGCGCACTTTATGGACAGCGTGTGCGGTATCCGCTGGCGCAGGATTTGAGCTGCTCTGCTCGCATGTGCGCGAAGTTAAGCGAAACGAACAACACACGTGAGCGGAGTGAAAGCTCATTGCTATGGCCAATCACGCAAGCAGCACTGAATAGCTATCAGATATGCCAGGTCAATGTGGACGTACAGCATGCGGCTCAAACCGAAGGGTTGGATTTGAGCACCGTTCTGGCAAGCCTTGTCGGATCGGCTTATATGGAGATGGAGGCATATGCGCCTTTCTGGCAGCGAGTACGCGGTTCCCACGCTGCAGTCATCTCGGGCAGTGTTCCGCAACAGATCAGCGATGGTGAGCCGGTGGATGCAAAACCCCTGATTGATTCGTTCCTGCTAGGCTCTCTTAATTTGCAGGAAGTGTGGGGACTAGTTTTACCCCCGGTTACGCTGCTGGAGCTGAAGAAGCTCGCACGCTCTTCTGCAGAGAGTTTCCGCATGCCGGATGAATTGTGGGTGCGCATTGTCTACGACTTCGCTTTAGCGCATCGTTTGCGCACGATGAACCGCGGCCACCTTATGGGTGCGCTCACACCCCTCTACCTGGGGTGGGTTGCGTCCTATGCTCAGGAAGTAGCTGCGCTATCGCCTTTCGCAGCGGAGCAGCGTCTTGAGCAACTGGCGAGGGCTTATGAAGAAGGCAAGCCATATTTGGTGTCGCGGTGGAGATGGCCGGACCGTTTCAATCCGTAGAGAAGGAGAAGAGTCATGTGGCAGCAGATTGAAGAATCATTACGCGATTCCATGGGGCGTGTATTTACGAAGATTGCAACGCTCCTGCCAGGAATTCTTGCGTTTGTGCTCGTGTTGCTCATTTTCCTCATCATTGCATGGCTATTGGCGATGTTGGTGCGGAGCGTGCTAAGAGCGGTCAAATTCGATGAACGCACCAGTTCGACAAGCACTTTGACAGAATGGGCACCGCGTCAGACGCCGACGATTCTCGTCACACGGATTGTCTTCTGGTCATTTGTCGTTATCGGTGTGCTAGTTGGTGTCTCGGCCTTTGAAGCGGCTTCGGCGGAGTCAGGCATCTCTGCATATGTGTTCGCGTACGTGCCGCGCGTGATTGGCGCAGTTGTCCTGCTGTTTTTCGGCACGATCATTGGCCGTTTCCTTTCGCGCAGCGTACTTATCACTTCTGTAAACCTGAACCTGCACTATGCCCGGTTGCTGGCTACCGGAGTGCGCTGGCTGGTATTTGTGCTTACCGCAGCAATGGTACTCGACCACCTTGCGATTGGCGGAGAGATTGTCGATCTGGCTTTCGGCATTCTCTTTGGAGGGATTGTTCTAGCCTTGGCTCTTGCCGTGGGACTTGGCTCGCGCGACCTTGTTAGCCGTTCGCTGGAGCGCGAGGCGAGCCGTCCGGTAGAGGTGCCGGTCGAAGAGAAGCTGCATCATTTCTAAGCGCCAAGAGCACGGAGCAGCAGGCCTGCCAGAAGTGCGCCGATACACGGTCCGAGGATGGGGATGAGCGCGTAGCTCCAACCGCTGTCGCCTTTGCCGGCAATGGGCAGCACCGTATGCGCGACACGAGGGCCGAGATCGCGCGCAGGATTAATGGCGTAGCCTGTGGTTCCACCGAGTGAAAGGCCGATGGACCAGACAAGACACCCCACTAGAAAAGGTGCGAAACCTGCTGCGGCGCCCGACGAGAACACCAGTTTCGAACCCAGCGCTCCCGCAACCAAAACCAGAACAGCTGTTCCGACTACTTCCGAGAAAAAGTTAGCGACGGGATTACGGATGGCCGGTGCCGTGCAGAACGCAGCCTGTTTGGCTGCGGGGTCCTCAGTGATCTTCCAATGCGGGAAATAGTGCAACCACACGAGCGAAGCTCCGACGAATGCGCCCAGCAGTTGCGCAGGTATGTACGAGGAAATCTTGCTAAAGTTTCCGGACTGCACAGCCGCAGCGAGCGTAATCGCCGGATTAAGATGCGCGTCGGGACTGCCGCATAAAATCGCAACGAAGATGCCGCAGAGCACTGCGAAACCCCATCCGGTTGCGATGACCATCCATCCGCCATTTTCCGCTTTCGAGCGTTTCAGCACGACACCGGCAACTACGCCGTTACCGAGCAAAATGAGCACCAGCGTGCCCATGAATTCACCGAAGAAAGGCGACCGCATTCGTTTTAATTCACCTTGGAGGGATTATAGGGTTTCGAGTTGCTAGCAATGTAGCATGCGTGCAGTGTGACAGTCATTGCAGGCTGTATTGACTCGCGAGTGTTTGAAATTCCGCTACCTGCTGCCTTATCCAGTCTTCTCCGTAATGCAGTTCTTGCGCCATAATTCGCGCAACCGGCAAAGCCATTTCATGTGCGGCCTGTGCATCCAGAAACAGGGAGCGTGTACGGCGCGACAGCACATCTTCGACGGTGCGAGCCATCTCCTGCCGGGTGGCCCATACTACCTCAGCGCCAATATAGGGAAGCGATGGATGCAGCGGTGTGTTTAGCATAGGATCGCGGGCTGCAATGTCGCGGATCGCATCGGCATCAGAGCCGTAGACCCAAAGGCTGCCCAGATCCTCAATATGCTTCCGATAGCCGTGAATCTTCAGCGTCTTTGTCACGCACTGCTCGTCACGCAGGCGGCCGAGCGTGATGGCGTGATCGACGCAATCCTCAGCCATGTGGCGGTATGTGGTCCATTTGCCTCCTGTAATGGTAAGCAGACCGGAGTTATCGACATGGATGGTGTGATCGCGTGAGAGCGTTGAGGTCTTCGATGATGGCCCTCCAGCTTTGACCAATGGGCGAATACCAACGTACACGCTGAGCACATCGCTCCGTTTGGGCGGCCGGCTGAGGTACAGGGCAGCCGTTTCCAGAATGAATTCAATCTCCTGCTCAAAAGGCTTCGGTTCATAGGAGGACTCTTCGATGGGCGTATCGGTTGTGCCGACGAGTGTGTGATTGTGCCAGGGAATCGCAAACATCACGCGGCCATCGCTGGTATGTGGCACCATGATGGCTGTCTCGCCTTCTAAAAACGATCGCTCGAAGACCAGGTGAATACCCTGACTGGGTTCGATCATTGCGGAGACGTCCGGATCAGCCATGTGCCGGATGCTATCGGTGAACATGCCGGTGGCGTTGATGACGACCTGGGCCTGAATCCTGTGTTCGATCCCACTCTCTTCATCGCGCGCGGTAACGCCGTTGAGGTAGCCATCCTCATCTTTTAAGAGACCGATGACCGGCATGTAGTTAACGAGCGCGGCACCGTGGTCGACAGCAGTGGCTGCGAGATGGATAAGAAGACGTGAATCGTCGAATTGGCCGTCGTAATACATGACACCGCCGCGCAGTCCTTCGGTCTGGAGAGTCGGGATTCGTTCCAATGTTTCTTCAGAAGATAGAAGACGAGATTTGCCGAAGCCATACTTGCCCGCGAGCATGTCGTACAATTTGAGGCCGATGCCATAAAAAGGCGCCTCCCACCAGGAGTAGTTGGGAACGATGAAGGCAAGATCACTCACGAGATGTGGCGCGTTCTGACGTAACAGGCCGCGTTCTTTGAGCGCTTCCATGACGAGGGAGACGTTGCCTTGCTCCAGATAGCGGACGCCGCCGTGGACAAGCTTCGTGCTGCGGCTGGAAGTGCCTTTGCCGAAGTCTTTCGCTTCAAGCAGAAGCACATCAAAGCCTCGCGTCGCCGCGTCAACTGCTACTCCCATGCCGGTGGCTCCGCCGCCAACCACAACCATGTCCCACGGCGTTTTGCGCTGCGCAATCTGCGCGATCATTTGCTCACGATTCATGCGGTTTCATCCTGTGTCCAGTGTTTGGAGCGCTCTACGGCATTTTGCCAGCGTTGGCGAAGCATTGATACCTGTTTGCGATCGATATTCGGTTCGAAGCGTATGTCATTCTTGCGGTGTGACCAGATGTGTTCAGGGCTTTCCCAGAAGCCTACGGCCAGGCCTGCGAGGTAAGCAGCGCCGAGCGCGGTGGTCTCGGTTATGGCGGGGCGTAGAATCGGGATTCCGAGAAGATCGGATTGAAATTGCATGAGCATATCATTCACAGCGGCGCCGCCGTCGACGCGCAATTCGGAGAATTTATTGTCCGATTCGGAGTTCATGGCGTCAATGATGTCGGCGACCTGAAAGGCAATGCTTTCCAGCGCTGCGCGTGCGATGTGACCAGGTTGCGTGCTGCGCCGCAGACCAATGAGCAGGCCGCTGGCGTGCGCATCCCAATGCGGCGCACCCAGGCCAACAAATGCCGGCACAAGAATGACTCTGTCGGAATCCTTCACGGACTGGGCAAGGGCTTCCACATCGGAAGAGGTGCGAATCAGTTTCAAATTGTCGCGCAGCCATTGCACAACTGCTCCGCCGATAAAAATGCTCCCCTCGAAGGCGTACTCAAGCCGCCGGTTGAGACTGCAAATCAACGTGGTGATGAGGCGGTGTTTTGAAGCTATAAAGTTCTCGCCGATATTCTGCAGCAGGAAGCATCCAGTGCCGTATGTGTTTTTGGCGTCACCGGCATTGAGGCACAGCTGGCCGAAAAGCGCGGATTGTTGGTCTCCTGCAATGCCTGCGATACGGATCGAGCCGAGCCCGAGCGTTGTAGTGACTTCGCCGATCTCGCCACTCGACCAGACGACCTCGGGCATCATCTGGAGGGGGATTTTGAAGAGGCGCAGCAACTCTTCGTCCCATTTGCCCTCTATGACGTTAAAGAGCATGGTGCGCGAGGCGTTTGTGTAATCCGTGACATGTTTTTTGCCGCTGGTCAGGTTCCAGATGAGCCAGCTATCTACGGTCCCGAAGGCGAGTTTGCCCGCCTCAGCTTTTTCCCGGGCTCCGGAGACATTGTCGAGAATCCAGGCGATTTTACTGGCCGAAAAATAGGGATCGATAAGCAGGCCGGTCTTACTGCGCACCGTCTCCTCGGCGCCATCGCTGACAAGCTTCTGGCAGGCGCTTGCAGTGCGGCGGTCCTGCCAGACAATGGCGTTATAGACTGGCTTATTTGTTTCGCGGTCCCAGACGATAACCGTCTCGCGCTGGTTGGTAATGCCGAGCGCGACGATATCGCGAGGACGGACACCTGCTCTCGTCAGCGCCTCGATTGCGGCACTCAATTGCGAGGTAAGAATGTCATAAGGGTCATGTTCGACCCATCCGGAGTTAGGGTAGATCTGCTGAAATTCCTTCTGCGAACGCGCCACAATTTCGCCATTCTGGCCAAAAAGAATCGCGCGTGAACTGGTGGTTCCCTGGTCAAGCGAAAGGACGTGAGGCATCGGTTTTTTCTCAAGTATGACAGCGAAATGAGTAGACAACGTTAGGCTGACTTGTGGCAAGCTGGCAGCCCGGAGCTGAAATTGGGAATCTATCTTGCGAGGTGATTGCGAATGGCGCCACGACCCAAAAAAGCGCGGGTTTCAGCGGTGGATGCAGTCGATGAACAGCTAGCCCGCTACCGTGCGATGCGTGATTTTTCCATGACAGCCGAGCCTAGCGGGAGTTCGATGAAGCAGGGTCAAAGCGAACTGCCGTTTGTTATACAAAAGCATGCTGCTACTCGTCTGCACTATGACTTTAGGCTTGGCTGGCGCGGTGTGTTGAAGAGTTGGGCAGTGGCAAAAGGGCCGAGTTACTATCCTGGCGACAAGCGGTTAGCGGTGCAGGTAGAAGATCATCCGATTGAATACGGAGGCTTCGAGGGCATCATTCCCAAAGGCCAATACGGCGGTGGCACCGTGATGGTGTGGGATCAGGGAACCTGGGAACCCAATGAGGACATGGATGAAGGACTACGCACAGGCCGATTGAAATTCGCACTATATGGCCAGAAATTGAAAGGAAACTGGACGCTCGTTCGCATGGGAGGGAAGGCGGCTCGCGAGGCAAAGCCGAACTGGCTGCTGATTAAAGAGCACGATGAGTTCGAGCGTGGTGCAGACGATACGCCCATTACCGAGAGTGAGCCGGACAGTGTCGTGACGGGACGTGATCTGGAAGGCATTGGCTCGCAGGAAGACCACGTCTGGAATTCGAGAGAGACGGAGAAGAAGCAGAATCGTTCGCGGCTCACCAGGGCGAGAGCGAAGGGTATAGAGCCGCAGAAGCCGGTCAAGGCCCCTGACCGTACGAGCGTACTGCGAGGAACGCAAAAGGAGAGAATGCCGAAGTTTGTCCTACCGGAGTTGGCCACGCAGGTGACTGCCCCGCCAAATGGTGACGACTGGCTGCATGAGCTGAAGCTGGATGGATATCGCATCCAGTTGCACGTGGCAGAGCAGGCATCAGGCGAACGTGATGCAGTCATCTATACGCGCGGCGGGCTCGACTGGACGCATCGCATGCCGGATATGGCGCATATGGTGGCACTACTTCCGGTAAAAAGCGCATTGATTGACGGCGAAGTAGTTGTGCTCGACGAGGCAGGGAAAACGAGTTTTGCTGATCTGCAGGCGGCATTTCAGGAAATAAAAAAAGCGCACCTTACTTATTTCGCATTCGACCTGCTGCATCTGGATGGTCATAACTTGCGGGGAATGGCGCTCGATAAACGCAAGACGATCCTCGAAGGGCTGCTCAGCGAACTTGGAGATGACAGTATTCTGCGTTACAGCGAGCATATCCGGGGGCATGGAGTGGAGACCTTTCATAATGCCTGCAAGCTTGGTGCGGAAGGCATTGTGTCTAAGTTGGCGACGTCGAAGTATGTTTCCGGACACGGCAAAAGTTGGCTGAAGTCGAAATGTATCCACCAGCAGGAACTGGTCATTGGCGGATTTACGCCGCCGTCGAATGGCGGTCCCGGAGTAGGTTCGCTGCTGCTCGGATATTACCAGAGTGGAAAGCTCATTTACGCAGGCCGCACAGGCACCGGTTTTACGCAGGCCGCGCAGCGGATGTTACGGAAACGTCTGGATGTGTTGATAGTGTCGGCGCCGGCTTTCAAAGAATTGACGGCCGATGCGCGGAAGGATGCAATATGGGTGAAGCCCGACCTGGTAGCTGAGGTTCAATTTGCCACTTGGACTGGGGATCATCGCGTAAGGCAGGCTTCTTTCCAGGGACTACGCGAAGACAAAGCGGCGAAAGATGTACGACGCGAAGAGCCGGTTGCTATGCCCAAACCATCTCGCGCTCGGAAGAGCAAAGAGGCCAAACCAATTGCTTCGAAACCGGAGACCAAAATCGTCACACAGGACCTGCATCTGACGCATCCGGAAAAGATTCTTGACGAAGAATCTCAGTTGACCAAGCAACAACTTGCGGAATATTACCTTGCCGTGGCAGATCATCTGCTCCCCCACATTGCTGAAAGACCCCTTAGCATTGTTCGCTGCCCGGAAGGCAGTGGCAAGCCATGCTTTTTCCAGAAACACGTTGGACAGGGTGTTTCACGGGGAATCGACAGCGTAACCGTTCCCAATAAAAAAGGCGGGGGAGCGGAACAGTACATTACCGTATCGAGCAAAGAAGGATTGGTCGGCCTCGCACAGATGGGTGTTCTCGAGATCCATCCATGGGGATCGAGGAACGACTCGTTGGAGAGGCCGGATGAAATTATCTTCGATCTTGATCCGGACGCTGCGATCAGCTGGAAGACGCTTGCTGAAAGCGCAGCGGAAGTTCGGGATGTGTTGAACGGATTAGGCCTTCAGTCTTTTGTAAAGTCAACGGGTGGCAAGGGACTCCACGTGGTGGCGCCGATCGAAGCAAAACACGAGTGGCCTTCAGTGAAGGAGTTTACGCACAACGTTGCGAGAGCCTTAGAGAGCGCACGTCCTGATCGTTACCTGACAAAGATGACGAAGTCGGCGCGCAAAGGTCGTATTTTTCTCGATTATCTGCGGAACGATCGCGGCTCGACGGCGGTTGCGCCTTATTCTCCGCGGGCAAGAAAAGGTGTTCGTGTGGCCATTCCGCTAAGTTGGGAAGAACTTCGCAAAGGAAACCCGGCAGAGTTCAGCGTAGCCAATTTCTATACATGGAAGAAACGCCTGCAGCATGATCCGTGGGAGGAGCTTTTGCATGTAAAACAAGTGCTCACCGAGAAAGCAATGCGGGCCGCAGCCCAACTGGGTTCAAAAAAAGAATAGGTTATCCTTGAAATTTGTTGATCACGGTAAAGTCATCAATTTTCCGGAGCGTAGAGGTATATTGGAGCGTCTAATGGTTCATAGGAGGACGATATGCGCTGTTTGCTGATGGTTCCTTTGTTGGCTGCGCTTGTCGCTACTCCTTATGCAGGCGCACAGCATGCTGCTTCGGCAGGGCATTCAGGCGGGTTTTCCGCGCCGCATTTGGTAGCGCCAGCGCCCCAGATGAGCGGAGGTTTTGGGGCGGGCTCTCATTTCACATCTCCGGCAATGGCCCCACGCAGTTTCGACACGCCACCGCAATATCACTGGAGCATGCCGGCTCGTGCTCTCGGCACTCCGCAAAACAGCGTGTCCTATGGAAATGGGCATTATCCTTCCGATGGGCATCATAACCCTCCACCATACCCGCCGTCGCATTTTAGACAACCTTACAGGCCCTTCTTCTTTGCAAGATCCACGTTTCTGGTGCCAGGAACGTTGAATTCTTATTGGGGCGATCCGGCCAGTTCCATGTCGCAGGATAACTATACGAACGACCAGTCTGCTCAGGTTTCGCAGGGGCAGGGTCAAGATAACGGCAACTATGGGTCTGAAGCAGCACCGAATGACAGCGAACAAGAGTCAGGGATGGCATACCAGGCACAGGATGTTCCGCCGCCAGGTCCATCTGAGCCTCTGACACAAGCTGCGATTACACTGATTTTCAAGGATGGACACTCCCAGCAGGTCCACAACTACGCGCTGACGAAGACGACCCTCTATGTTCTGGATGATGCAGCATCCGGCCGTAGGCCAGAAATCCCTCTAGACAAAATCGACGTGGCTGCTACAGAAGAAACGAATCGGGAAGCCGGGGTTGATTTCATCATTCCTACTGCAGCGAATTAAATATCGAAAAGAAACACAAAAAGCCCGGTTTATCCGGGCTTTTTGTGTTTCTTCAGAACCGATTAAGCTGTGGCTTTCGCGCAAAGCTCATTGAATGCGCGCGCGAGTTCCTGAGCAATGGCCTGGGCCGTGTTGCTCTCGATGATAAAGCGCTGCATGAGATAAACGAGCTTGCCGTCGCGCAGAATGGCGATCGCGGGCGAGGTCGGTGGATTGCCTTCAAAATAGGAACGGGCGCGCTCAGTTGCTTCGCGATCCTGTCCGGCAAAAACTGTGATCGATTGATCGGGCAGCGTGGCATTCTGCAGAGCCAGACGCACGCCAGGACGCATTTTCCCGGCAGCGCAGCCACAAATTGAGTTCACAACGACCATCGTGGTTCCAGGCTGTGCCAATGCGGCGTCCACTTCCTCTGCCGACCGCGCTTCCTTGATGCCCGCGCGAGCTAACTCTTCACGCATAGGAATTACCATGATTTCTGGATACATAGTCTAATTACCTCATTATAAACGGTTTAACATCTGGTTGAACGTCGCCGTACGATTGCTGTACGATTGCGAGAAATGTTGACACTTTATCGCCGTCACGGAACCCGCAAAGACAGTTCGGGCAAACCGGTTGATTGTCCAAAGAAGAGTGACCGCTATTGGAGGCGTTGTTCATGTCCAATGTGGATCGAGGGAACGACCCATGACGGTAAGTATATCCGTCGATCACTAAAGACCTCAAGCTGGGAAAAAGCCGCGAAGCAACAGAAGGAGATAGAAGACGAAGGCGCGGCGACGCTGAATACCTTCACCCGGACGACAACGAAAGAGGCGATAGACGAATTCCTGAAGGATCTGCGCCAGCGCGGGGTCACCGAATCCTCCATGCGTCAGTTCAACGCGATCTATAAAGCGCAGTTCCTCGCCTGGTGTACTGCAGAAAACTACAAGTTCATACACGAGATTGATATTGCCGCGCTCCGCGCATTTCGCGAGACGTGGGGGGAGCATGCAGCGCGCACCAAACACACAAAGCAGATAAGGCTCAAGCAATTCTTTAAGTTTTGCATCCGCAATAAGTGGTTGAAAGAAAATCCAGTCGAGAGCTTGAGTCGCATCAAGCTGGAACATCGGACTACGGGATACTTCGCGCCCGATGAGATGGAAAAGCTATTGCGGGCTGCTCTCGCTTTCGATCCGCTCAATCAGCATCGCGGCGGCAAACGGCTTCACGCTCTTGTATTGCTGATGCGCTGGAGTGGGCTGCGAATTACCGATGCTGTGACGCTTGAGCGTTCACGGATCGTGAATGGAGAGCTGTTGGCTCACCAGAAAAAGACAGGGCGTCCCGTTTGGGTTCCGCTGCCGGGAATCGTAACGAAGGCTCTGCAGGAAATGCCTGATGGCTTAAACCCGAATGAGCGATATTTCTTTTGGAGTGGTAACGGGAATCCAAACAATGCGGCGGACGTGGCGCATAAAGCGTTTCGTAAAGTCGCAGCAAAGGCGCTCCCTGAAAAACGATGCCATCCCCACATGCTCCGGGACACCTTTGCCGTCGAAATGCTGCTTGCCGGCGTTCCGCTCGATCAGGTATCCATGCTGCTCGGCCATGCCAGCGTGACAATGACTGAGAGGCACTATGCACCTTGGGTGAAGGCTCGCCAAGATCAGTTAGCCGCGAATGTACGCAAGGCGTGGGCATCTAGCTTGCCCGCAAGCGGCGATGAACGCGGATCATAACGCTTTCCGGCACGCGGATCGAGCGATAACCGCGGCTTCTATACCTTCCCATCTTTTCCTCGCTCCCCCACGATAAGACCCCTGGCTCGTCTGCAAAGAGCTTTCGAGCTGTGTTATCGCTTATCCCCCAGAGTTCTGCAATTTCCCCGACAGAATAGTGTTTTTCCAAGGCTGGCGCTAAGGCCGGTTGCTGCTCATTTCTTGTCGTGTGCTCCATCTAATAACGACCTCGTTACGACAAAATACCACAAATAGTCGTTTACAGCCCACATTTTATGGTAAGTTTGTCGTCATACAAGACGACAAAATCTGGTTACCTACCAGAAAAGAGGGAGAGTAAATGGCTACCATTCAGACTGTTTACGCAGATTGGCCAGTTCGGCCTATGCCAACATCACGCGGAAGAATTCACTTCCGCATGCATTACGTCGAGAGCATTGATCGCTTCGTAATCGAGCGGTTTTGCTATGTCGAAGGCTGGTTTCCCGTTTACTTCGATGATTTCGCGTCTACCGCGTTTCTCGAATTGAAGGCAGTAGCCGAGCGCTCGTTTGGCTACGTGGTTTGCGCGAAATGCAGGAAAGAGGTTTCCGAGCCGCAGCTATCGAGCGCCGGCGTGCTCTGCGCAAACTGTGAGTCTGGAACGTCGCCGATCCGCGGGCTCATGATCGCAACGGTTATCACGGCGATTGGATTGGCGGCCTTCTATGCGGTGCTGAATTTCGCGCACTTTGGAGGGCTTCGCTAGTGGCGACTCTTCAGCAGCTCTCGCTCATTCCCGATATTGCGCCGCTGCAGTTCGACGGGCAGACGTTCGACGCGAAGCAGGACGGGTCCCGGCTTGCTTCGCAGTTCATCGCTACCCGCGAACTGATGCTCGATAACGAATGGCGCAACCTGGCGCAAATTGTTCTCGCGCTGCGCAAGCAGGGAATTCACGTCACCGAGTCTTCTATCTCTGCCCGCATCCGCGATCTGCGGAAAGCGAAGTTTGGCGGCTATAACGTCGAGCGCCGGCGCGTGATTGGCGGACTTTTCGAGTATCGGATTACACCTGCCTCGGAGATGACGCTTTAATGCCTATCTATCCATGCCCGAAACCACCAAGGAAAGAGCGCAAGCCATCGCGCTTAAACCGTCGCAACAAGTCAGACGGTAAAGAAGTAGTGATCTGCAACGGGGAAGAGTGGGACTTGCTCCGCGAAGAGGTTGGAACTGAGGCGGACTTTCTCTGTTTCCACTGCGGCGACCCTGCACCGTTGCATGACATGGAAATCGAGCGCGAAGAGGGCGTCATGCCGTTATTGATTCGCGCCGGCCAACTCGCACACAGATTAGCCCGCAAGATGGGCGGCGCATTCCGGGATGACAACAAGAGCAATCTGCGCTGGCTCTGCTGGGTATGTCACCACATGGAAACAATCGGAAAGCTGGTGATTGGATGAGTCCGCTTGTTTCCCTATTGCTCATCACCGCGATTACGGACGAGCGTATTAGAGATTGCTATCAGCACGGTGTCTTTTGCCGCATTGGTCGTCGCGCTAGAGATGGAGCCATTGATAAGCTCTTTTTCGATTTGGCCCAATTGCCCCATTGTCAGAATGCCGTATTGCATGAAGATTGCTTTCACCTTTTCCCAGGAAAAGAGAAAGTCGTCGTCCGAAACTCCGAAAGCGTGCACATAGACCATCATTGGGTCCGCATTGTGATCGGTGCGTTTGAACTTAAGAGTAAAGGTTTCCATTTAGTCGCTAGTGTACCGCGAGGTGGCGCGTGACCGCGCAGCTTATACCGCTCGCGACGTATCGCGCCGGCCAGTGGATCGACCTCGACGGGGAAGCGTACAGCGCGCCGGCGCTTCCCGCGGGTGCTTCGTTTGTTTGCTCTACGGATTGCGGCGAGCCGGCCTTATCAATGCTCATTCCTGGCGCTGATTTTGGCGCTAATCCGAGCTTTGAATGCACTCTCTACGAGACGCGCTGCCAGGAATGCGGCCAGTACATGCAAGCAAGGCCGCCCGCGGGATGGACGCCAAACCCGGTATATGTCCGCTGCGATGAATGCATAGCAAAAGACAGCGAAGAGCCGGACTACACGCAAGCGCTAATTAAGGACTTTCACAAGATGATGAGGCGCGGATGATTCGGCTTGTAATTCCCGGCATACCGCCGAGCGCCAATCACTACAAGGGGATCAATCGCCGCACTGGCCGCTGGTATGTGCGCAAGCCTGCCATTGGATTCAAGGCGGATGTAGCCAACCTCTATCGCGATGCTCTCGCTAAAGGCATGAAGCCGCTGCCGGATGCAAAGGCTTATCTAGTCGAAGTCATCGTGTATCTGCCAAAAGGCAAGCGCGGCGATGCCGACAACTTTAACAAGGTCCCGCTCGATGCGCTGCAGGCTGCCGGCGTATTCCCGAATGATTCCCGCGGCAAGCGAGTAATCGCAGAGGTAGACCGCGATTGGAGTAATCCACGCACGGAAATAACGGTTTCCGTTTACGACAAAAACGCAAAACAAAACAAAGGGTGAATAGATGGCAACTGCCGAGGTTATTTCAATCAGTGAGCAGGTTAAAGACGCGGCGACTCAGTTGGAAATCGTCGTAAACCGTAAAGAGCTGGTGACAGAGCTGGCCGCAGCCGTGGGCGTCGTAGAGACAAAGACCACGATTCCGATTCTCGCCAATCTGCTACTCGACGCCTCGAATCTTGGCGACTCGGTACGGATCGCAGCAACAAACCTCAGTCAGAGCTTGCGCACTTCGATAGACGCGAAGATTAAAGCGCCAGGCATCGCAGCGATTCCGGCGCGCAAGCTCTACGACTATGTACGCCTGCTCAGCGGCGATGATGTGACGATCCGCCAAGAGGAAAACAATCACGTACAGATACGTTGCGGGCGCTCTAAAACGCGCATGGTGGGAATGTCCGCGGCGAGCTTCCCGCAGATTCCAGCTCCCGAGGGTTGGGGAGATGAATTCGACGGTGCTACATTCCTCAAGTTCATCGAAAAGACGCTCGTATCAGTTGCACGCGAGGAAGGCCGCTACACGCTCAACGGCGCTCTGCTCATCGTCACGGATGAAGCCGTCGAGATGGTATCGACGGACGGGCATAGGCTTACACGCATCCGGAAAACGCTAACGGGCCGGAGTCTGCCGGCGCGAAAGCTGCTCATCTCGCGCGCGGCGCTGTTAGAGCTTCAATCGCTTTTGAAGGGCGGCGCGTCGAGCGTCCGGATCGCCGAGGACGGCAAGCATCAATTCTTTCAAGTGGGATACCGCACGCTGGCCAGCGCGAAGCTCGCCGGCACATTCCCGAACTATGAGGCGGTGATACCGAAAGGCTACGCGCCGGGAATCATGCTCGACGTGCCGAGCGTGGCGCAATCGCTCAATCGCTGCCTGCTCTTCGCGGATGAGAAGTCGCGCCAGGTGCGCTTTAGTATCGCCGAAAAGACGCTCGAATTCTCATCGGCAGCCGTGGACCTGGGCGAGACGAAAGAATCTATCGATATCCTCGGCGGACCCAAAGCCGAGCTGGCCATCGGCTACAACGGCGAATACATCCGCGATCTGCTCGCGATGGTGCCGAGCCATATTGAGTTTCAGTTCAAGGATAACGACAGGCCGGCACTCTTCACGCATCGCACGGATGACGGAATCACGCTTGAGCATGTGGTCATGCCTATGCGCCTCGGCGGGGGTAAGTAGTGAGGCCGGCGCATAAGGTAATTCTCTACAGCGTTAACGATGGCGAGCGCGGGCTTACAGCTTTCGCGCTCGCGAATCGCCTCCGGCTCGACGTGCGGCAATGCTTAGACGCTCTGCAGGTAGTAGGCCAGCTCCGCGGCGATCCGCCAACGGATGAGCATGGCATCCGCTTGCTTGTTTACATCCATGAAGGCCGCACTCTGCCGGCGATCACGAACACGCTTTCATTTCTCGGGAAGATCAGAAAGAAATATCCGGACTTACCTATCTTGCTCGTGGACATGCCCAAAATCTTCGGCGATAACGCGCCGGCAACGGTAAAGCTCGCCGGCATAGTAGCGCCTCTGGTGCTCATCGAGACGGTAAAGACGCTCACTGCTCGCAAGCGTGGGCCGAAGCCGCGGAGAGCTGAAGCATGCGCATCGGCAGCATAGACGTACCATGCTCGCGCTGTAACGCGCGCCAGGGATCGCCATGCGGCTTTAATCGCCACGGTGAGCCCATCTACCACCATGACCGGCACGTAGATGCCGTAATCGCCTATTACAAGGCATGCACACGCAAATAGAGGAGCAACGGTGCTTATCGATCCAAAGGGTTTATTTTTCGGAGAGCGGCTCAAAGACTGCAGCGACGAAGCGCGCCTCCATTGGCCTTGGCTATATGCCGCTGCAAACGGGTACGGGCGCGTAGAGCTGAACGTCTCGAAAATTACAGATACCGTCTATTCCAGTTTCCGAGAGAAGCCGACGCCTCGCGCGCTTACCGGCTGGATACAGGAATACGCTGATAACTTCCTGATATTTGTCTATTCCGCTCCGGATGGTTCATTGTGGGGGCAGTTTGAGACTTCGGCAAAGTACCTGCCGAAGTTCAAAACGCAAGCGGATCATAGAAGCCCTGCTCCCGATCCGGATGAGCTTAAAGCGTTCCGCGATGCTTACGTGGAATCGCGTAAGAGTAAGTACCTTTCGATTCAGTCTTTTCGGAAATTTTCTAAAGTTTCCGGAAATGTTCCGAAGTCTTCCGAAGATTCTGAGAAATTTCCTCTAGGTGTTGGTATTGGTATTGGTACTGGTATTGGTGTAGGAGAAGAACAAAAGCAACTACATGCTCAAAGCAAAAGCGGCTTTGAGCGCGTGGATGCCTCAAAAGGCACGGCTCCGGATACCAAAGAAGCAGAAACCAAAGCTCAGCGAGTAAAGGTTCTTACCTCATGGGCCGAAAAGTGCCATGCCGCATACCCGCGTAAAGTAGCGAAGCAAGACTCGCTCCGCGCATTCATTAAGCACATAGGAAAGCTCGCGCAGTCGGAGAAGATCACCGACGATGAGGCCGGCGCTCGCATGCTGGCAAAGGTTACGGCTTACGCCGGATCGCCGCTCGTAGCTTCCACGCCGGCAGACAAGATTCCTTATCCGGCCTCATGGGTGAACGCCGGCCATTATGAGGACCCTGCCGAGGCGTGGAACGTCGCCAGGGATGACGGGCGGCCATCGAGCAAGCCGTTTGAGCCTGGCATCAACATTCGGCCATCTGGCGATCCGTCGCAGGCCGATAGCGATAGAGCGTTTATCGAATTTGCGCGCTCGCAGCGCGATAAAGGCGTAATCAGCGCTCATGACCTGGCGGTGCTCAATAGGCTCGAAAATTCCAACACTGCGCCGAATTAGCGCGTAATCGCGGAACCGTGGCATAGACAAACGCAAAGGAGAAATAAACGAGATGGCAGGTAAGACAAGGGTGATTCTTAGCAGGCCGAAATTCAACTATTCCGCAACGATGCAGTTTTGGAAGCGGATGTTTGATGTCATGTTCCATGACGCGCAGCAAGTGATACTCCCATTCGGGCCACTACGCCAGGGCGAAAAATGGAGCTTCGAGGACGTAAGGCCGACCGATGATGCAATCCTCGCGCGGGCGTGGTTCGCGTGGTCCGAGCCTGATGTAGAGGACGGCGAGCGCGAGTTTGCGAGCTGGCCGGAATGCTGCCATTGGCTCGATAAGGATTGGAACGTCGAAACGGCTGCAGCGCTCGCGATCATAGACGCCTGCTCGGATTTCGAGAGCACGTATGCGATGTGCCGTCTTAAAGAATTGGCAGCCGAGCCAGATGAAGACGAATGCATTTTCGAGCTTCCGGAGTGGGCGCGCGTAGTGCCGGCGCTCGATCAGCTCTCCATTTTCACGATTGAAGGGGCCGCAGCGTAATGGCAACGTCCCTGGCGTCATCGCACAATTCCGAATTCATACCATCCGACCGGATGCAGGCCGCTTTCGAGCGCGCCTGCGCCGGGAAAGACAAGTATGAGAGCGAGAGCGCCGCAGATGCCGCTTTGGGATTTCTCAAGCGTGGCACGATCCGCCATCCTCGAAGCGGCGGACGTTGGGACACGCTCAATTCATATGAATGCGGGTTTTGCGGTAAATGGCATCACGGCCATCCATGATTCAATAAACTGAACCGATTTTACCTATCTGCAATCGACTTCATTCGGCGACGGCCTTCGCCCTCATCACCTCATGCATCAACTCTGCCGTTCGCATAGCTTGACGTACCTGCATCTGCGCCACGCGCTTACGGTCGGACTCAAGCAGCTTGTCAAGAGTTTCAGGATCAATATCCTCAGCGCGACTGTTCTCTTGGAGAATGGCGTGGTATCCGATCCAAATTTCGTAGTTAGTTCGGAACAATTCCGCCATTTCGGAGTTCTGCGCCTTCAATTTCTCCACCTGATCCTTGAAAGGTCCAAAGATTGTGGAGTAGTACACGTTGATACCGCCGCCTACCTTGACAGGTTTATATGCAACCGCCTCAAGATCACCCTGGTGCGATTCGTCGCTAAGATCGGGCCACACCGTCTCCCAACGTTCATCGTCGTAAGGATTTACCGGTATAATTTCAAACGGCGGAACGAAACCTTTCTCTTTCTGGGACTTCTCCTCTAAGGCTTCCAACACCGCGAAAGGTACCTCGTCTTTCAATTGCGTTCCATCGGGCTTTGTGAGGGTCACGATGATCCTACCGGTGGTACCGACCTTAGAGTCGCCCCTTGGCCGCATACGCCAGCGAGCCCGGCCACCCTTCAGTGGAGCCTTGGCGGCCACCTCCAGCGCGTCCGGCTCAGACCTAATAGCGAGCCTGCTCTGCCTGTCGTACTCGCTGTCTGCGTCAGTTTCCACGAGTATGACTTCCGTATCGTTCAATCGGCAGTCCAAGGCTGGATGAGGGGAAACGATTTTGAACTTCGTAACTTGCGGGAATGGAAGAGTCGGCAGCGGGTCAAGAGTGCGGTAACGGCGAGTCTTTGGAGTTTTTACCGGCTGCTTCTCTTCGCCGCCCTGGCCATAAGTGGGACCCTCTTCGCTCACCTGTAGACCGGCGTCGATCAAGAGCCTGGTGACCTGGCGCTTGACCTCTTGGCTAGTTGCTTCCATCTCTCGCTTTGCCAGCCTTTCGGTTAGCTCTCTTTCGATCGCATAAAGATTCTCATCTTCCTCAAGCATCTTCCTCAATATCCGAGTCAGATCGTCTAGGATCGGCCCCTCTTTGAACCCTTCGCGATTCGTGGAAAACAATTCACGGCGGACGCGATTGCTGGCGTTGGTAGCGTCGATATGGACTACTAGGTGGCGCGCAACCATAGCAAGGCCGATGTCCTTCAGGAGAATCGCTGTCATTTCGCCCTGATTCTGCCCATTGAGAGTGCCAACTATCGGATGACCGGTCTGGATGAACAACTCGTTTGAGTGAGGCCGCAAAACGAACTCGTTCTTGTTCGCTCCCCGCCCTTTTCTGTAGTTGAGAACGACCCAGTACTCGATACCGATGGATGTGTCCTCTGTGCCGAGTGCACTCACATACTCCATTTGTCGCTGATGCCTGATAACCGAGCCGCTGTCCTCGCCGAGCTGGTCGGGGGCAGCTTTCGAGGCGAGTTTCATTAGTCGATTCCGAGTTCCGGTCACTACCTCGTCCCGCTGCTGATCGCGTAGGTCAATCAATCGGAACGGGAGCAGCGGATCGAACATCGAGAAATGCAGATAGTGATAAAGGTTCCCCGGACTGGAGCTTAGAGTCTTGTTTGCATTCGTGAGACGGTAGTTTATATGTCGAATCAGGGTTCCCTTCGACAAAACTGGAAGTTTGATTCCTTGCACCGGAGGATAAAGATCCAAGGCTTTTGAATCGACACTCGTGTATGGAACCATCATCTCCCCGGACTCCTGCCTGAAGGACAAGTATCCGTAGGAGTCTTCCTTGTAGGTTTCATTGAGGTTCAGTACGCGAATGACTGTGAATCCGACGATCTCGGGCCTCTGCTTTGACCTGGAGAGAATAATGGCGTATTCGCAAAATCCCAGAGTCGCCGCTCCGCCTTGGCCGAAAGCTCCGATTAGGTACCACTTTTTGATTTTGTTTTGGCCCTGCAAACTCAATATGGTGGATGGAAAAGATTCCGGTGGAATGCCAATTCCGTCATCGAAGACATCAAGAGTTGGACAATCCGCGGAACCGCTAGGCAGAAGCAAAGCGATGATCTTCCGAGAGAGATCAGGGTCCCTCAATATCCACTCATATATGTGGTCGTCCGGCCCGACAATCGGACGACCAAACCATTGCTTTGCAGCTAGCCTAGCCGACCGTGGAGGTTCAATGTTGGGTGGAAATCTATCTTCAAGCACGGCGTCCGTCGCGTTGGTGATCCGCTCGGTGAAGCTTCGCCCTGGCTTTGCACCGAGGCCGATGGTCGATAGGTTTGAAGGATTGTTT
>Ga0206894_1016_pt1 | contig 49581 bp, 46 predicted proteins | sample Alteio_BWOrgHeat_54_FD_152953 | JGI IMG/M metagenome (GOLD analysis project Ga0206894, IMG submission 152953) | Enriched cells from forest soil in Barre Woods Harvard Forest LTER site, Petersham, Massachusetts, United States -... | ecosystem: Environmental > Terrestrial > Soil > Temperate forest >...
CTGAGAGGAAGCGATGGCCGGCAGCTTCGACGGCGGGACGCAGGTCTTCGTTGACCAGCACGGCGACCTCGTGGCCGGACTCCACCAATAGCGAGGCGATGGACAGAAGTGGATTGAGATGTCCTGCCCCCGGTATAGAAGCGATAAGAATTTTCATAAAACCTTTCGTTGCATAGTGGGAACTGAAGCAGGTTTCTAGGGAGGCAGAGTCAGCAATACAGCGGGACTCTGACAACGAGAGCGATGGGCACTATTTTTTTGTTCATTGCCCCGCTTCATAGAAGGAATATGTCGCGGTGTAAGGGACTTTGCGCATTGCGCCGTGGTTACAACTGCCGTCAGGTGCATTTCCCCCATGCGTCTCGGTACGCTGGATAAATCGTACTGCCGCCAATCTTCCAGTACCGCCGACCGACTCAAGCAACAACCACGGCACTGCGGTCGGATCGGGAGCAACCTGCTTGGCGACGGCCTTTCCTTTTACCCAACTACCATCATTGAGCTGCCAGGTAGGACCTGCAAAGTGTCGTCCAATGACAGATCCTTCCTGATTGAGGAGCTTGGCATCTGGGGCCTTCAATGCCCAACTGCCATTGACGCAGGCGTACACTTGATGTCCACTTCCAACGGCCTGTAGCAGAAGTCTGAAGTGAGGAGGTACATCGATCGACTCTTTCGCCGTTTGGGCGATAGAGACTGGCGCCATGCAGGCAGCGGCGAGGACCAATACGATCGTCCCCATGCGCTTGACATCGAGAGACAGAGTTTTAGCGGATGTTTTTGGACCATTCGCAATATCTCGCGACGGGTTGAAATTTCCTGGACGCTGCGAAACTGGCGTGAACAGGACATCGAGTAATACATCAAGAAACATGGTTACACCATCCGTAAAGATCGCCGGCAAGCGTTTGAGAAGAGAACGCGGCTGGCCTCTTGAAGGCTAGAACACGTTCAAAACTGGAATATTCCGCGATGTACTGAAATATTCCTAAATGGTCACACCTGAGAAGAAGGGTTCCATGATCCGGACTCTGATCGAGCCTAAGACTCTGAAGTTGCTCGTTTATGTACAGGACTCAATGTTCCTACTCCTTGCGTATAAATTCTCAGGCTTGTTGATCGACTCGGATCTCTTGAGATAAGAACACATGGCGATCGCTCTTATTCCAGGATTACGGAAGCGGAAAGGTTTCCTCCCGCATCGTTACTCACTCCGGTTAACAAGCACGCGGCGCGGAACAGATTCGGCCACGACACACCGGCAGGCATGCTTCCGCGATGGAAACTGATCTGAGCGAATCGGCTACGTCAAATAAGACAAGAGTTTCCCCTCAGCCTCATGAACTGCGGGGAACGGGACCCTATCTGGGGGGAGTGAAAGCATCGTGGTCTGCCATATTCTGATGGCACACCAGGCACGACCCTCGTGCCGAACCTGATACCGAAGAAACAAGTGCATAAGAAAGGTCGTGATTGCTCCAGGTGATCACCTTGTAGCCGTGGTGACTTCGATAGTGAAATGTCAGAGCGCCGGCACGAACCTCATCTCCCCCCGCCACCACTGCAGATTTGCTTGAGGCAACCAGCAGACTGATTTTCTCCTTCTTGGTGGCGTAGGTTATCAAAGCGGCGGTGCTCCCCTTGTAGTTCACCACGCTTGCGCCCGTGAGCCGGTAGAGCGGTTTGCTTTGTGGAGTCAGATCGGAGCTTGGCAGTCGAAACTGAAATGGGACCTTGCCAGAAATCCACTCCGTCACTTTGTCCGGAGAGTCTGTTTCGATTCCTATAGGAAGATTGCCGTCCACATAACTGCGATGAGTATCCACGGCAGTTTCTACGTAATCCGCGGCATGCACCTGTCGCACACCGTTCGGAATAAATACGAGACAGACGACAACTGCTAGCAGCGCGGGCGCCAGCTTCCAACTTAGCGACCAGGGCAGACTTACAATGTTCAGCAAGCTCTTCGGGAATTGCGAGACACCGTTGCGGTCCCGATCCAGTGCATGATTCGTCACCGATCTTTCCTGGATGACCGCCCAGGACACACGAGCGCGAAGCGCAGCTGAGGCTGAATACAACGGACGGGATCGCTGAAACAGGAGCGATAACTCCCGTTCATCCTCGAGATGCGCCGCGCAACTGGAACAACTGGCCAAGTGGTTGCGAAAGTCCCGGAGGTCCTGCCCGCTGAGTTCATTGTCGAGACAACGCAAAATATTGGCGCTATGCTTGTCGCATGTGTTCATGCAGCGGTCTTTTTCCTCGTAATTCCCATGAGTCGGCATTTTTTCGTGGAACACAGTAATTGAAGACCGGATCCGGCTCTTTCCATGCTCCCTCCTGTATTTTTGAGCTTGCGGTGTAAATCGAATTATCTGTTTAACACCTGACCAGCCGAAAAAATTCCACTGGCCGTAAAAATCACCTGGCTTTCTGCCTTTAGCCACTCCGGCGTAGTGGAGAATCAGGCAATCGCGCGGCAAACTTTGAAGACGGTTCCGCAGAATAGGCATGGCTGGGGGTGTAGGGCCACATCCTACCGAAGCTTCGTGTGGCCCGAACGTCCAGAGTTGCGAAGAGAAATGGAGAGTTGGATAACGCATTCCTCCCTGCAACTTGGAGCTAACTGCGCTGCTTACTGAACGTCCCCCCTCGGTTAGTTCCGCGGGAACTGCAGTCAGGTAGCCGAACAGACCGCCGGAGCCCTGATTGGGTGCCGCGGTGAAGTATATTTCTGCAGCTGGCGCTTCATCTGGATCAGCGCTGCTGGGGCTGACGTTTGCTGGGCTGAGCGCCCAGACTCCACTGATGGAGAGCGGCTTCCCACTCGCATCCTGCAGCAGCCCGTCGAATTTTCCAGTCGTCAAGTCGTAAGCAACGATATAGCCGCTGGATTCAGTCGTTCCGGCTCCTGCGAATTGTCCGACGAGCAGATCGTGGCTGAAGCGTCCAAAGTCGAGTGGAGCTAGAGCGACGCCCCAGGGCGCGTTTAGAAAGTTGCCGTGCTCCAGACGACGGAGAAGTCGGCCGGTCGACGAGTAAATATCCACGTAACCGAGTCCCGGGCCGTCGGTTTCAAAGGGCGATCCTTCCTGATGAAGTACATAGGTTACAGCGATGTCTTTGCCGATAGCTTGCACATTGAAGGGCACGAAGTCGCGTGGGAGGCGCTCGTCGACGAAAGGTCTGTCTTCAGACGAGTACCGGTCATTATCATCGCTGTCACCGTACGAGCGATCATCGCCCTGATCTTCATCGCGCTCCCTTTGCTTATCCCGCAGATGCACGCGGTGAAAGGAACTGTCATAGACGTCCACGCGGCCTTTGGTAAAGTTGGCGGCATAGAGGTAGGGTTCGCCATCGATGAATCCTAACGTAAGGCCCGTGTAGCTAGACCCGTCGTTAGTCTTAACAACAGTAACTGCGTGGGTAGAAGGACCCACAGCGCCCCTTGCAATGGCAACGTTCGGATTCCATGCAGCAATCGTCCCATCAACGGTAGCAAAGATGAAACGCGCTGGATCTTTAGGATCTAGTAGAAACGTGGTATTGCTGCCATTGGAAACGGCGCCCGTTGGACTGCCCGTCGGAGTCTTTTTATTGTTCGGATCTGCCGGAGGAATGGTGACAACGAGAGACTGCTTCTGACCTGCTCCGTTGTAAAGCGTGCTCACTCCCGTCAGGTTGTCAGCGACCCACCAGGTGCTCCCGGAACTCCGCGTTAACCCCCAAGGGTTGACCAACTGCGAATCTGTGGCTTCGGCGGCCCCGGCTGCGTTGGCGTCAAGATTCGTCTGGACATAGTGCTGTCCGAAAGCTACAGCCCCCATGGATAATGCAAATGATGTACTAGCTGCTAGGCGCAGTAATGCGTTCATGTAAAACCCTCCTTGGTGCTTTAGAGCCCCGCTATCTTCGTACTGCCTCTCCGGCCAACCGGTGTCGGCACAAATGGCTGGATTCAAACACAGGCTGGGCGTCAGAGTTTGAAGTCCTGAGTGTCTGCTTCGGCAGCGCACTGCAATCAAGAAACCCTAAGTCAGCAAGTTATTCCCGAATGAAAGAGGGGGCACGCTTGGGAATAAGCGAGCTCTGACAGTGTTCTTCCCACGTAAGGGTTCTTTCAAGAATGGATTTAGCCTTTGGCAGTGGTGCAAACCGTGAGCACCAGACCTCGAACAGATGCGACTGTTCTGCTGACGCCCGTCGATGAACAGGCGCTCGCAGAAGCTTATTCCTGATGGAGTGTAGCTGGTGGATAGGCTGTCTCCTGTTGTGCTACCGACTTTTGAAAGAAGGACAAAACAAAACTCAAGAAAGAGAGTGAACCACAATGAGCACTAAAATCATCCATTCCGACCCTCCGGCAGTGAGAGTGAACGCTACCGAACGGATCCTGCAATCGGTACTGGCCGCCTTAAGTGAAGGGAGGATTTCTGAAGTTGTGGATCAGTTTGACAACCACTTTATCTTCAACGACCATGCGCTCGAACTCGAATTTATGGACAAAAGGCGCTTGATCGAATTCTTTGAAAAATCGCGCGAGCTTTTCCCCGACACCATAGTGGCAGTAGCTTCTATCTTCGAATGCGAAGATCACGCCATTGCTGAATGGAACCTTACGGCAACGCAGACTGTACCCTATGGGTCCACCCACTATCGGTTGCCAATCTCCTTACGAGGTACATCGATCGTGCAGGTGAAGGACGGAAGAGTCATCCGGTGGTCCGATTACTACGACCAACTGGCATCTCGGCGGTTCAGTCTGGCTGCATTTTTCACGGAGTGGCTCGGGTACTAACAGTGGTGCTCGGCACGGCCTGCATTTTTAGACCCCGAGCGTAGCGCTGCCGGTGATTGGCCTCTATTTCGTGGAGCTCCGCGCTGGAAGATATTCGGAGAACCGGAGGTGGCTTATGAACTCGAAGTCAAAGTTGCGCTCAAGACAAGTGGCAAAGGATGTTACCTCGTTGGCATCAGGTTGGCGCAGGTGTTCGCAAAGTAGGAGATAGTTATGAATTTTGAGGGCAGAGTTGCCCTTATCACCGGTGGTACGGCTGGGATTGGAGAGGCAACCGTGCGCCGCGTCGCGAGCCTGGGAGCGAGAACCGTCTTCGTCGGCCGGGATGAGAACGATGGTCGGCGCATCGAATACGAGCTTTTGCGCGACGGCGCCGAGGTCGTCTTCTTCAGGGCCGATCTCAGCCATCCAGATGAAGTAAGGAGGATCGTCCCTGCGACAGTGAACGTCTATGGGCGTCTCGACTACGCATTCAACAATGCCGGAATATCCGGCCAGAACGAGCCCCTCACCGACCAGACCGAGAGAAACTTCGACGAGGTCTTTTCAGTCAACGTTAAGGGACTCTTTATTTCCCTGCAGCAGGAGCTTCGACAGATGCTTCAGCAGAAATGGGGCGGCTCGATCGTCAATATGGCATCGGTGGGCGGGGTCCTGGCGACGCCCGGGGCCTCTGTCTACGTGGCAAGCAAGCATGCGGTCATCGGAATCACAAAATCGGCTGCCATTGAATACGGACCCCATGGCATCCGCGTGAATGCGGTCAGTCCCGGGGCCATCCGGACGGAGATGCTGCGCAAAGTCTTTGGTAACGAGGGGGCGCTTGATCAGCTGGCAGACATCCACCCGGTTCGCCGCATCGGTTCTCCTGAAGATGTAGCCGATGCCGTGGCATGGCTGTTCTCCGATTACTCCTCGTACTACACAGGCCAGTCTCTAGTTCTGGATGGAGGGCTCACAGCGCAGCGTCCATTCACGTGTACCGACGTGACCCCGGCTTATGAAACGGCAAGGGTGGAATCGTAGCAGGAATCAACACAAGAATAAGCGTCGACGCTTCAGAATGACTATGAAGATCCACCAGCGTTACAACCCCGTTTTAGGAGAATTCGCTAGAGAGGCAAAAATAACTAAGCCGCTTCGCTCGGCTCATTTTGCATAACGAAAGCAAGCAGTTCTTTACTCGCTTTGAGTTGCTCTTGTAAGAATGGAATAGCCCACGCCTGATGCCCGCTGCTAATCGCCATGTCAAGTATCATTTGCGTGCGCTCTGTGTCCTCGCGCAATTTTTCAATTTCCAATCGGATTGTGGCAGCAGAATGCTTCATACACAGGAAGAACCCTTTTGTGGGATAAATATTCCGAAACATTGTTCAGGGCAGTCTCGGCTTTGTCGGTTTCTTTTCCGTCGACGCAACTTGCGGCAGCGTGGCGCATTCCACAAATACAGTTCCTCAACAAGCTTTTCGATATTGAACTGCGTCTATCGCGAGTTATACAACAAAGCCGCCTCGAATCCTTGTACTCCATGTGTTCATCTAAAACGCAGCGCAATTGAGGAGAGTAAATGGCGCTTTTTGTGTATGTTGTGGAGCAGAGATTACCCAGAGAGCTGAAACTTACCCGATTTGCGACTCGTCCTCTCCTTCGCAAACCGACGAGGTGAATGCGTCTGTGCAACTTTGGTGTAGTGGGCGGAATCTCGATTTCTCTTCGGTAAAATGATGTCGGGGGGAGAAAGCGGTATTTTCGGATGTCAAAGGGCGATCCCGTCAGTGCAACGCTTGAAGGTCCGAACGGCGTAACGAGCCTCCTCGTTCGCTGGGGTCAGGGGGACCATTCAGCCCTAGAACAACTTACCCCTATTATTTACGACGATTTGCTTCGCTTAGCCAGAGCACGGCTGAGACGCGAATATGGAGAGCACACTCTTGAACCTACTGCCTTGGTTCACGAGGCTTATCTCCGGCTCGCCGATCAGACAAAGGTGCATGCTGAAAACCGTGCGCATTTCTATGCAATCGCCGCTAACACCATGAGGCGTGTGCTGATCGAGCATGCCAGAAAACGTATGGCACAGAAGCGAGGGGGTGGTATCAGAGTTACCTTGCAAACGGGAATGGACATCGCTGAGCAGCGCGCGCCGGATGTGGTCGTGCTCGATGACGCGCTCCAAAGATTGGCCGAAATCGACGAAAGGAAGAGCCGAGCGATTGAGCTCAAGTTTTTTGGCGGCATGAGTACGGAAGAGATTGGTCTAGTTTTGGGGATTTCAGTCGCGACTGTCGGTCGCGAACTCCGTCTTGGGCAAGCGTGGATGCGCCGCGAAATGTCACATCCCCGGGGTAAGGACCAAGATGAAAAGTGATCGTTGGAGTCTGATCGAAGAGATCTTTCAGGGCGCGCTGGAGCGGCCATCGGCCGAACGGAAGCAATACGTGGAAACGGCTTGCGAGAACGATAAGGAGTTGCTTGCCGAGATAGAGTCGCTTCTCGAAAGCGACAATGACGCCGAGAAGGTGCTCCGCTCCCTTATAGCAGGGGATCTCAAAGAGGCAGCGCAGACGTCGAATCTTTCGGAGACTGGTTTACAGCTGGGCCCCTATCATCTGGTTCGCGAGTTAGACAGCGGAGGGATGGGCGTTGTCTACCTGGCCGTCCGATCTGACGATCACTATTTCCAGGTAGTAGCCATCAAGATGATTCGCATGGGGCAGGACTCGCCTGAGGTAGTTCATCGGTTTCGCATGGAGCGTCAAATTCTAGCAAGTCTGAACCATCCAGGCATCGGTACCATTCTTGACGGGGGCGAGACCAAGGATGGCCGTCCATTCATTGTGATGGAGTATGTCGAAGGTCAGCCAATTACGCTCGCAAGCAAAAGTCGCGGCTTGTCCATCCGGCAGCGCATTGAGCTATTTCGGTCAGTATGTTCCGCAGTTCACTACGCGCATCAAAAGCTGATCATCCATCGCGACATAAAACCTAGCAACGTGATGGTAACGCCAGATGGCATGGTCAAGCTCATTGATTTTGGAATTTCAAAACCTCTGACCGCAGAGTTAGTTCTGAGTGATAGATCCCCGACGACGACCCGCTTAAGAAGGATGACTCCCGACTATGCAAGCCCGGAGCAGATACAGGGAAAGCAACTCACAACAGCAACCGATATCTATTCTCTCGGAGTATTGCTATTTGAACTGCTGACCGGTTCCCGTCCCTACACTCTTAGTAATCTTTCGCCTGTTGTGGCGGATCAAGTGGTTGCTGAACAGAGTGGTAAGAAACCAAGCTCGGCTCCGGGGATATCTAGCGCTACGAGAAAAGAGCTGTCAGGAGACCTGGACAGGATCGTCCTGAAAGCAATGGATCTCGATCCGTCCAAACGCTACCTATCGGTCCAGCACTTTGATGAGGACCTGCTTCGGTACCTGGCGGGAAAGCCAATCTCAGCCAGAAAAACAACCCCAACCTACGTGTTTAGCAAATTTGTGCAGCGACATAGGGTAGCTGTACTTACGGCATGCGCAATCGCGATAGCTCTTAGTTGTCTTGTTCTTTTCTACTTGAAACAATCCCGCGCGGTCGACCGCCGCGTGAAAGAAGTCCGAACGCTTGCTGATTCAGCGATTTCAGACATGACAGACAAGCTTCAGCATTCGTCGGCCTCCACCGAGACGCAGGTAGCGCTTTTTCAGAGCGCTCTCAGCTATCTCGGCGAATTGCGGAAGACCAGCGGCAATGATCCTCGGTTATTGCTTGAATTGTCGAAAGCTTATGTGCGCGTCGGCGACCTCGAAGGCTCGCCTCTGGTCGCTAATCTAGGTAACTCGGAGACAGCCGTTACCAGTTATCGCGAAGCCTCGCGCATGGCACTTGAAGCGCACGCCGGCATGCCCGGAGACGAGAGCACTCAAGCGGTAATTGAAACCTATCAACGACTGGGCGGTATCGAGTTATTTCTCGGAAACCTGCATGAATCCGATGACAATTACCAGCAGGCGCTTACCTGGGCACGCGAGTTCTGGCAGCAGAAGCCTGACGAGCCGATGCGTAAACGCCTGCTGGCAACGAGTTATGCCGGAATCGGCGATGTCAGCCTAAGTGCCCTTAACCCAGATAAAGCACTTGAGAACTACTCCATGGCATTCCAGGTCTTTGGAAATGGTCCGAGTGGCGTGGAAGATCATGATCGAATGCTAATCGGGTTCTACCTTGGTAAGGCGAGCGCACTCAATGAGCTTGGCAAACAATCGGAAGCCCTCAAGAACAATCGAAACGGGGTTGCTCTCGCCGAGACTCTGGTTCAAAGATTTCCCGCCTCGCCGCTGGCGCGGCGCGCCCTCTTTCTTACATACGAGGATCTCATTCTTCCCCTGGCAGGAAGAGATGCGCTGAATGTAAGTGACTCATCGCAGGCGCAAGTCTACGCCCGGAAAGCTCTCGCGATCGCGCAGATGCTCGTTGGAGTTGACAGCAAAAATGCCCAGGCACAGTTCGATCTAGCTCGTGCGTATACGTCAATGGGCGATGCCTTCCGCCAAAGCAATCCGACTATCGCGAGCATCTGGTATCGGAAATCGATTGCTCTCACGAAGCAATTGTTTCCGCTCTACGGGTCTGGCGCACTGCACTGGCTGGCAATACGGGATGAGGCGCTGGCCGAGGTCCTTGTCAAGGAAAAGGACGCCGCGGAACGGTTACGCCTCCTGCAGGAAGCAAATCTGGGAAGGCAGGAACTGGCAGAAACAAGTCCACATGGACTCCTTCACCTTATGAGGTCGTATTGCAAGCTGAGTGATTCAGAACTTGCCATGAAAGATCTCACAAAAGCGCAGCAATATGCGAATGCAGCGTTGCCCTTTCTGGATAAGTTCAATGTAACGTCCCCCAGTTTACTGGTCCTGCGTGACCTGGGCTTCTGCTATGAAAGCGAGGGAGCGGTGCTGCATTCCATCGCCATGGACCGCAAACTTCCCTCGGCAGATGGGCTTACGGCTGAAGCAGAGTCGCGCAGATGGTATTCGAAAAGCGCCGAAGTGTGGTCTATGTGGAACAAACGTGAGGCAGCCACGCCGGAAAGCGAGCACGAACGGCACAAGGTAGAAAATCTTCTCAAGAAAAGCTATCCCGCAGCAGCCGGTGGCAAACAAATAAAAATTTGACGATGAGGATGATCGAAATATGCGATCTGCCACGCATATCTATGAAGAGGAGTGGTTCATTGTCAGAATCGTCACAACTTCAGCAGCTAACGGCAGCGCAGCTCGGTCAGGAACAGCACCGAGGCGTTCTTTTTCTAGATACGCGACCAGCAGAAGAATTTGCCTCATGCCATATTTCCGGCTCTATGCAGATTGGCCTGATGGGATCATTTGCCAGCTGGGCAGCCATCCTAATCGGACCCTCCCAAAGAATTCTGCTCGTTACCGAAAATGCCAATAGTGCACAGGAAGCGCACAGCCGTTTGGTAAGGGTTGGTCTTGAAAATGTGGTCGGTTATACAGTTACCAACAAGCAACAATGGCAACAGCATGGGTTAGAGCTTACCAGCATTCCTATATACCGGTGTGAGGATGTCTGTCACGCCCTGCGAGCAAATCCCTCGCAGCAACTTATCGATGTTCGCAGCTGGGCTGAATGGTTGCAGGGACACCTGCCTGGCGCAATCTCTATGCCATTGCTTGAGTTGAGCGGACACACAGCGCCGATCGATCGCTCTAAGCCAATTCTTGTTTACTGCCAGGAAGGATATCGCGCGACGATCGCGGCGAGTATGTTGTTGCGGGACCACTTCTGCGATGTCCGTATTCTGAACGACGGCGGCATTCCAAAATGGCAGGCCCGCAGCGTGCCGTTGGAAATGCCCCGAGATGAGCGTGTCGAATCTTCGCTGCGCGGTACCCGGCGAACCTCCTGAGAAGAATTTATAGCAATTCAGATAATCGATCTCCCGGTCTTTCTGCGCATTCTAAGGTGCAAGGAGAAAAGCGCAATGAATATGCAGTTTCCCCGGAGGGTTCTACCGTCAGGGATAGGTAGATTTGGCTTTCTGGGTGTGCTCATCCGAATGATCGCGATGTGCTTGTAGGAAGAGTTCAGAGTTCCTCACACACGGGTTCAATGAATTGTGTAAGCCGCTGGCAATGGTTTAGACCGTCTGCAATCTCACTCGGAGTTGCCAAATCCGCTGATTTTCAGGCGAACAGATATGAAATGCAACCTGACGTTGCACGGTTGGTGATGGACCGTACGTTCTGCAGTTTTCGAGTTGCATATGGAAGCGCAAATTTATGCCTTATGAAAACCGTAACTCAGATGCGATAGGCCTCGAATATTTAGACGGTTTGTACGGTTATGCGATGGTTCTGACTCGCAACCATGCGGAAGCTGAGGACCTGGTACAGGAGACTTACGTCCGCGCGCTACCGGCGATGAACAGGCTCCGATCGGAAAGTAACATAAAGGGCTGGCTTTTTAGGATCTTGCGCAACGCATGGCTCAATAATCTCAGAAAGCGGCGAACTGCTCCCGAGGTCGCGTGGACTGACGTGGAAGATGATTCGGTAAGAGACATTGCGGAGCCCTCGAAAGACTCCTTCCATGTCCTTGTGAGCAAGATGGAGAGAGAGCAGGTACAGGCGGCGATCCAGGCGCTGCCTGCGAAATTTCGCGAGATCGTTTTGCTGCGGGAATTTGAAGAATTGTCGTATGATGACATCGCTGGACTACTGAACTGCCCGGTTGGGACAGTCATGTCGCGGCTGGCAAGAGCGCGTTCGAAGCTTCGCATACTCCTTACGTGCACGAGGTCCGAAGTATCTGTTGGGAAAGTACGAAATGAAGGACTGCGGTGATTGTCGCGAGAGTATTCTGCTTTATCTCGATAAGTCGCTTTCTGTCTCGCAGGTCATCGAATTTCGCGCTCATTTAAAAATATGTGAAGCCTGTAGGCAAGTGGTCGAGGCGGAAGAGGAATTATCCCACCTCTTACATCGATCGAGGCCTCTTTATTCCGCACCTGCTACTCGCCGAGATCGCATCCGGCGAGCAACTACGGGGTCGAGCTCAAAGGATTTATCTCCACGGTGACCAGCTCGCGCGTAGAAGGCCACCATACCAAACCCGCCAACAGTGGACTGTTGGGTCACTCATTGAGATCGGCAATTATGGAATGCATCGCCTCGCGAAGCCAAGACATCGTGGCTGCCAAAACCCTTATGCGCCGCGCTGTTGTTAAGCCGCGTTCTCGACTCCCGCCAGCTTCGGAAGCCGCCTTCATCATTGAATCGAGGAACATTTACCGAGGCGGCCCAAAAACAGTGTTGCACGGCATCCTCAGCTTCCTTGGGATGGCACAAGATGCGGCATGCAACGAAGTAGAGTAATCGACGATATCGAGAGAACAGCAAATCAAATGACCGGGATCATCCTTATCGTGGATTACCCGGGCTTGAGTGAGAGTCGCTTCGACCACCACTTGACTGGCAAAATATTCCGCACAAATAAGACGAGGTTGAGGGACATTGCAGTAGGCGGCGGCTCTAGATGAACTTCCTAGCACGACTGCGATAGATAGACTGGCGGCGAGGATTTTTGTTCCAGCTTCCATGAATAGTCGAATCCTTGGTTCTGAGCGTATCACCGCCTATCCGGACGTGATCTTGCGATGTGCCGGAAAAGTCACGTTTTGAGTAAATTGCTCTGGATACGCTCGACAGCCGGCAAGTTACCAGAATCGCCGTTTTTCGCACTGTACCGGAACGGATGTGAGCACCGAACTTACTGAATCCCCGTCTACAATGCCGACTTGGGATCGTCATTCGGTAGGATTAGTTCCGCCTTGCGGACAAACGGGCGCTGCTGCCACCGGTATCATGGCTCATGTCGTTGCCGAAGTCCCGTATTTCGTGCACTACGACTGAGCGGCTGGTCTAGCTGAAGCCAGATAGCTTTAGGATCGCCGACGACTCGCCCAGAATCGCACTAGTCCGAGTCTTTACGGCGTGGCTTCTGTTTTTTCGAGATTGATCGAATGACCAGTTTGCCTCTGCCGCTCCCAGACAACGGCCCTTCAGCGTATTTGATGGCGGCGGCGATAAGTTCCTCAACCTCTGGACGAGTCAGCGTCGCCGCCGACTCGATCCTGATAAAGCGGTTTTGGTTGCCGCTGCCGAGAAGCAATCTATGCGGATCGGGTAGCGTGGCTCCGTGGTAGAACGACAGCCCAACTCCGTTCGCGCCTGCAGCAATGGAGAGAATGCAATCGGACGGTCGCTCGGTGGAGCAGTATCCGATCACGAAGAAGTTGTAATTGTCGTAAACCAGCTCATTGGCTGTGGGTAGGCGCTTGCGCAATACTTTGCGCACTGAACGAATCAATGCTGCGTTTTTCGAGTCAAATTTCTTGATAAAGCCCGCAAGTTGCTGCTCGCCTGTCGCATCGGTTTGTAAAGCTATTCGTTTGCTGGTCTTCATGGATAGTGCATCCGCCTCTTGCGCCAAGTTCAACGGTGAGTATAGCGCCTTGTGATCGCCTTCTACTGATGTTTCAGCTCAGGACGCATCACGAACAATCCGGAAGTGACCATGTGTAGTGCCTGTGAAGTTGGCTTCTCGGTAAGTGCCCCGGTCGGCCTCCGGTGGAGGTTTGAAATTGCTCAAAACACCGTTTTGTGTACTAGACTTTCACCGACCGGGATAAGTTCCAGTTTGCCGACGATTCGGAAACTAGCTGAGAGAAGCTCTTGCGATTGAGGAGCTAAGATGTTGTGAGCTTTAAGCAAGAATGGTTCTAAGATCGTTTGATGAAGGTGAACTGCATCAGCACGAATGATTGACGGACGTCGAAACAGCAGATTGAAAGGCTATCTGGTGGGCGCAGGAATTGGATTGGCTTTCGTAGTCTTGCGCGATGCATCGTCATATCAGGAAAGAAGTATACAGATTGGATTGTGGTCTGCATGTGTTTTTGTTCCGTTACTTGCCCATCGATTAAACAAGCTCAAACACGGATGGGTGTGGGAGGCCACTGGCATCTGCATAACGCTACATTGTCTCCTCATTTTCGTTCTACGTGACTATTTTCCGTTTCGTAGTGTCTTGCCAATAGCCCTTATCACCTTCGTGGAGTTTTTTCTATTCATCTTGATATATGTGCGCTTCGATCCAGAGATTGACTAATGATAGTTCCAGCCTCGGGGCAGCGTTGGTGCTCACTATTCATGAAAAGCTGACGCAACCTAGAGCGGGATCTTGCCGTATCATCGGCAAACCGGAAACAAACTCGTAGTGCCTGCAAAGTCGCGTTTTCAGTAACTTGCCGAGGCAATGAACGTCGAGCAGCGAACTACGGGATGCCAACTGTCCGGACAGCGGACTACACAGCCGATTGACAATAGTACGCACCCCAAGGGGAAGAACTAATATTCAAACGACAAGTTGATGTGCCAGCCTCCGACTTGACGGCCGTCCAAAGAGAAACCTCGCCTTTCGCTGCCCCGATCCAGGGACCTATGCTTTCTGGGCTGTTCTACGATCTTCCGATGAGGATGCCAGTGATAAACACGAGCGCTCCGCCAAGCCCGACCTGTAGAGCTGCGGAGAAAACTGGCGTATCCATAAACCGGTGTCGCACCCATGTGATGATCCCGAGTTCGATCAGGACGACGGCAATTGCTATCGCCAGGGCCACGCGAAACTCCGGGACTAGGAACGGGAGGGTGTGACCAATGCCTCCCAGCGTTGTCATGGCGCCACAAATCAGACCGCGTGCCCACGGGTGCCCGCGTCCGGTCAGACTCCCGTCATCGGACAACGCTTCCGCAAAGCCCATGCTGATCCCAGCTCCTAGCGATGAAGCCAGCCCGACCAGGAAGGCGTCCCAACTGTTCTTCGTGGCCAAGGCCGCCGCAAATACTGGAGCCAAAGTCGAGACTGAGCCATCCATCAGTCCAGCCAAGCCCGGTTGCACAATCTGCAGCACAAACAGCCGGCAGCGGAGAGTTTGCAGGCAAGCTTCACTTCATAGAGAGTCTCGACAGGAGCCGCCTCGGGGATGGCAGGGTGGAGACGATAGGCAAGCGGACGAAGCCCCATGTTCGCCAGGAGAACGGCGACTGCGAGCACAAGCGCCAGGTTCAATGCACCGAGTCCGGAGAGCGCACCGATCGCGGCTGAGCACCAAATCGTCGCGGCGGTGCTCAGGCCGCGCACATTTCCGCCTTCTTTGAAGATCACTCCCGCCCCCAAGAAACCTACTCCTGAGACGACATAGGAGACGATTCGTCCGCGCGCAGAAGGATCATTATTGAGGAGGAAACCACACATCATAAAAGCCGCGGCCCCGGCAGCCACCAGGGCATTGGTGCGGGTGCCCGCCATGCGCTGCCGCCATTGCCGCTCCAAGCCCACACTTGCGCCCATCACGATCGCAGCTAACAAGTGCAGGCTGAATGGAACAGTGCTGATTCCGATCATGCCGGTTTCCATCTACCTTCTGTGGGGTATCGGAGGCGCTTCTGCGCCTCCGATAGTTGTTAGAAGCGGAACTTTGCCGCGATCTGACCGATTCGAGGATCGGCTGCACGCAGGACATGACCAAATGAGGCATCGCCGATGTTTCCATCGACCGATCCATTCGGATAGAACTGCGCGTGGTTGAAGATATTGAACATCTCCAGCCGCAGCTCAAGTGAGCGAGATTCGGCAAAACTAGTCACTTTGTGCAACGCCATATCGTAGTTATCGATTCCGGGGCCATAAAACATTCGGCGCTTCGAGTTGCCTTCTGTTCCGAGTGCATTGGGCGTGAATGCGGCCGTGTTGAAATAGGGTCTGCCGTTTCGGGGGTTATGGTTGATCTTGTATCCCGTGCCGTCGTAGTTAGGCATGTCGATACTGACTGAGTTCACACCGTTGTTCTGTACCTGCACGAGGTAGTTGTCGCCTGAACTGGCAAAGGTAACAGGCAACCCTGAGGCAAAGCGGGTAATTCCGGAAAGCTCCCAGCCGCTGGTGAACCGGTTTGGGTGAAGGAAGCGATCTACAGGCAGTTCGTAGTTGTAACTGACGACGACGTCATGCTTGAGATCGGAGGCCGAGATGCCATCGAGCCGGTGATAATCATACGGATCGACCTGTTCCTGGATGCTAGATGTCTGGTCATAAGATTTGGAGTAGGTATAGCTGGCGAGGAATGACAACGGTCCGGTGGTGTGCTTGAAGGTGACCTCCAAACCGTTGTACTTCGAATTGCCCATGTTTTCGTAGTAGGCATCCGTTCCGATCGTGTTGGGAAAGGGGCTGCGCGTTCCGTTAACCACCGTACCGTACGAGCGGGTATAGACCAGATTCTCCCCAAAGGGGCCGCAGGTTGCAGAACCTGGAGCCACTTCCGTCGGTTGACTTAGGCTGAGGCATAGGGCGGGATTGCCTGGGTTCGCTCCAACGACCGTCAACAGGTGGCGACCCAGCGAACCTATGTACCCAACGCTGAATACTGCATCGGTACCAATCTGACGCTCGATGGTGAGGTTGTACTGCATTGCATAACTGGTCTTGTTCTTGTAGTAAACGCTGCCCGCACCGCTGATGGGGTAATAGCGGTTCCAATCGACAGAGTTATCGGGGTTAATTGGCGAAACCTTATAGGACGGCACGTTCACCGGAAACTGCTGGAGGTAATGCGTGCCAGAGAGTGCACCGATGAAGGGCGTCTCCATGACGGGCGCCTCCGGGCTGGTGTAAGTCAGGCCATAGGGCGGATTGCCTGTTGGATAAGCAACCGTAAGGCCTTGCGGTGAGGTGAAAAAGCGTCCTCCGCCCAAACGAATGCTGGTCTTTCCCGGACCGCCTGTGAGCTTGCTGATAAAGCCATCCGACACAGAAGGTGAGTAGGCTATACCAAAGCGCGGAGAGAAGTTGTCGAGTGGTGTGGGCGCAATGCCAGCGGGAATGTGTCCGCCACCAGGGAGTGGATCTCCGGGGACCAGGTAGCCGAGAGGCGCTCCTGGAAAGGTCGTGGACTGCGCGCCCTGCACAAACGTAGTCGTCTGGTGATACTTCTCTGCCCATGGCGTGACGTAATCCCAACGCAGGCCGAAGTTCAGCGTAAGGCTGGGACGCACACGGAAGCTGTCCTGTGCGAAGAGATCTGCATCCGCGGCTGATTCGTAAAAAGTTGGAGAGGATTGTTGAGAATAGAAGTCAGGGAGTCCGAGCAGGAAGTCTGCAAAGCCATTACCGGTCGTCTGGTTTCCTGAACCAAAGAATGAGAATGTGCCATTGGCAACGAGGTTCGGATCCTGCTTGACCTTGTACCAGATGTATCTCCCGCCTACCTTGAGGGTGTGGTTGCCGATGGTGCGAGAAACACTATCGCCCAAATCATATGTGTCATTGACTTGAGCAAGGGAAAACGGATTGGTCCCGACCGAAAAGCCGTTGAAATAGAGTTCCTCAACGCCCGCCTGTGCAGGAAAACCCTGGACAATTCCTTGCCCCCCGGCCTGGATGCCCTGGTCCTGCAACGTAACGCCAACGCCGCCTTTTGGTTCACCAATCTTGTTGTCGAGACGCGTAATACCGAAGCGTGCCTCGTTCACGGTGTTCGCTCCAAACTTATGGATGTTGCTGAAGATCAACACCCGGTCAACACCGGTGGATGTCGCATCATAAGCGAAGCCATTGCCGGGAAGGGTGGCGCCGCCGAGGCCGCTGGGATACGGGTTGTCCAGGTTGTACAGATCGTTGAAGTAGTAGATGGATGAAGTGCCGAAACGGCTGGAGTTGAAGTCCACGCGGCCAGCTGTCTTATTGTCATTGATTCGGTTGTCATACGCTCCGCTTGAGAACGTATTCACGCCGATGTTCGGTTCGGGAATGTACTGCAGCATGCGCTGTGACGCAGTTCCCCATGCGCGTTGAGGAATTACGCCACCGGGAAATACCTGTGAAAACGGCTCTCCCTGCGTGACCTGGTAGCCGAGTCGCTGAGTCAGAGTCTGCGCCAGGTATGGCCCGTTAACTGTCCCAGTAAATGCATTTCCCGAACCAAAGTTACCGCTTCGGTTCAGCAGAGAAGGCACCGTAACGAAGCCTGTCTCGATGCCCTGGATGTAGCGCTGGCCCTGGTAGTCCGCGAAGAAAAATATCTTGTCCTTGCGGATTGGGCCGCCAAGGGTGCCACCGTATTGATTTTGATGGAAGACCGCGCGCTCAGGAGAGAAATAGTTCCGTGCGTCCAGATGCGTGTTGCGAAAGAACTCGAATAGATTTCCATGAAAGGCATTAGACCCGGACTTCGTCACCACGTTGATGATGCCGCCAGTGAAGCTGCCATATTCGGCATCCACGTTGCTCGAAAGGATGCGGAACTCCGCAATCGAATCAAGATTCGGGATGATACCGGCCTGCTGGCCGATGGTCTCCTGAACGCTTGCGCCATTGAGGTAGTAGGCGTTGTCGGACTCACGCTGGCCATGAATGGAAAACTGACCTGTGTTGGTTTCACCGGCTGCGGGTACCGTGCCGAATCCGCCGCCGGAACTGGTATTGCCCGCGCCGCTGGTCGTTATCGGTGAGACGCCAGCCTGGACAGCAAGCAGGTCAGTATAGCTCCGGCCATTGAGTGGAATATCGACCACCTGCTTGCTTTCGATGGTCTGCCCGATCTGCGTATCGGTCGTGTGGACCTCGGCTGTATTTTCGATCACATTGACTGTCTGGCTTGCGTCGGCCACCTTCAACACCACGTCAATAGCCAGAGCGGTATTTACGTCGATCTTCAGATTTTGGGTTTGCCGGTAGGGATTGAAACCGTCCGCTGTCACGTCGATCTCGTACTGTCCGACTGGGACGACGGGAAAGGCGAATACGCCCTCTCCATTGCTCGTCGTCTTCTGTGTTACGCCAGTCGCCGTGTTGATCAGAGACACGCTGCTGCCGGAGATGAGAGCACCGCTCGCGTCCTTCACTGATCCGGTTATCCTTCCGCTTCCTGTCTGAGCAAGAGCAGAATGACTCATCAAGATGGAAAGCAGGATTAGAGCAAGAATGAAGCTGAGTGGGATCAAAAGATTATCCAGTAGGGCTCTCCATCCACGAGACGGCTGCGGCCCATCTTCGGCACGAATATTTACGTTATACGTCCAGGCATCGTTAATCAGTCTGCGGTAGTTCATCTGAGTCTCCGGTGTAGCGCGTTCGTCCAGGCACACGTCTACCGTTCTGGGCGGAGCCGCTATCCAGCTCGCCAGTGAGTCTTGCGTCTGCGTTTTGTCTGATACGCAGGCACTCAGTTGTTACGGAGCTTGTTCAAGAAGCTCTCGCAGTGGGCGGAGATCCCCTGCTGCGAGCGGAGAGCATCATGCGATATCGTGCTCAGCGAGGGATTGCCACCAGCCTCTGGCGATGCGGAGGCTCACTCGAAACTGGGTCGTCCATTGCTCCTCCATTCGTGTGTTGAAATCGCCTAACGAACCTTGTGCAGAAGACCGGAGAGATCGAGGACGTGGTAGCTGAGCATCAGCGTCATCAGGACCAAGTAGGCCCGCAGGATTCCGAGCGAAAGACGCGCCGCCCGCGTCATCCGAATCTGGTCAAGACCAACCGTCGAACACTTCTGTTCCGGGACATCATCCAACGGATGAATGACGCGGAATCCGTTCATATCAGGGGATACTCCCATCGTTGCCATGACTCACCTCTTTACTGAAACAGGTTCGGAAGCATTACCTGGGCCGCGAGCAGCAGCGACAGGGCAAAGAGAACGACGATGATCGTCCAGTTGATGTAGTTGTTCCATGGCCGGTTGACCCAGCGGTCGCCGAGCAGTTCGCGGTCATTGAGCAGAAGTTGAAGGAAGATGATGGCGGAGGGCAGGATGAGTCCGGCGAACACCTGCACACTGATGATGACTAACTGCAGCGGCACATGCGGAATCAGCACAATGGCTGCAGCCGCTCCGACACAGGCGATATACGTTGCATAGAAGCCGGGAGCTTCCCAGAGCTTCTTGTGCAGTGAATGCTCCCAACCCCTCACCTCGCCATAGGCCCATGCGCTCGCGAGTGAGATGGCCGTCGTTCCCAGCACGGCGGCGTTTACCATCAGCAGCAGAACGCCATTGCGAACGAAAGTGCCTGCAATCGGGCCGAGTGCCATGGCGAGCTGTGCCGGATCCTGGAAAACAACTTTGTGTTCAAAGCCGTAGTTCCCAACCAGCATCATCGCGCCAGCAACACAGACGGTGAAGGTTGCGCCGATGAGCGTGTCCAGCCGCGCCCATTTCAGATCGGCGAAGCGGAGCCGCTTCTCGGCCACGCAACTCTGCTGGAAGAAGAGCTGCCAGGGCGCGATGGTCGTCCCAACGATGGCGATCACAAGGAACACAAGACTGCTGGTAATGCCTCCCGCCGGCATCGTCGGTAAGATGGAGTTGTGGGCAACAGTCGCCCAATGCGGATGCACCATGAAGGCAAGGACGAACCAGGTCAAATCTATCAGGCACAGCGCAATGACGATTCGCTCCCAACGAAGATAACTTCCGGTCACAACCATCAGGGTCAAGCCGACAGCGGAGACCGGAACTGAAATATAGGGACTGATGCCGAGCGCGCTAAGAGCGAGCGAAATGGCGGCGAACTCGGTGATGAGCGTAAGAAAGTTGACTGCGAGCAGGTCAAGCAGTGAGAAGCGTCCCCACCACTTTCCGAACCGGTCGTAGATCATCGCGGCATGGCCCTTGCCTGTCGCAATGCCTAGCCGGGCAACCATCTCTTGAATGAAGTAGCAGATGGGCAACAGCACGACCAGCAGCCACAGCAGATGCAGGCCGTACTGACCACCGGCCTGCATATAGGTGGAGACAGCCCCAGCGTCATTGTCTGCTTCCATGACAATCAGGCCGGGGCCAAAGACCATCAGGAAAGTCAGAATGCGCCGCTGCCAGGCACTCCGAACCACGACTCCCGCTGTGGGAGTGGTGACGGTATCCTCTGGTTCCATCAAGCGCATAGGCGTAATCCCCCCATTTCGTCGCTTGATGGGTCGGCGAGACTTGAACGCAGCTTTGCGGTGTCGGCCTGGACCCAGATTCCTACCAGAGGCATTCCGGGATCACCAGTCGAACGCCATACACGGACGAGAGGGCGCGGCCTGCGGACAGCAAGAATCTTGTTGTTCTGGATCTTGTTCATGGTTCCTCCTTGCGCGATTCAGACAAGAGCCGCGACGGTCGCGCGGAAGCGCAGCCATAGAATGCTCTTCGGATCGTCGGTTCGGGAGGTGTGAGGTTGGCCTTTTGGGCCACATCTCACGCGCTCAAATCTCAGGTCGTATGCTGGGATGAGCGGTGAGAATTCGCCGGTAGCGGAAACTAGAGGCGGGTTCCAGAGCGCTCATCGCAACACAGGAAAGCTCGGGGTACTTGGAGGCTCTTGTGCGGAATTTATGCTCATAGGGCGTTCGGTTTCTCCCGCGAGAACGAAAGCTCTCGCCTTTCAGTTTTGTATCATACCCCCTTAGGATATACAAGGAGATGATGTCCCACATGGCCGCTTGCAAGAGGCGAGTGGTATCCCTAATGATTGTTAGAAGCCAATCGTACATCGGTTCAATCGAGACGCTTTATGAAGCGTTGCTCCAATGAGACTATTCCTATTCCATCCACGTAGACTGAAACCCGCTGCTGAGAACCGCTTTCAGCTGCGTCGCTGGGAAGCCAGACCACGCGCCCTGTGTGCAGAATTCCTTTGGATGCGTGAGTTCCTTTCTTTCCTTCCTCTGCACACTCGTAAGGAACAGATTGCGTAAGAATGTACTCGGTCTTGAAATCTGGCGGTCTATCCATGACGTATCACCTCGGCGCAGGTATCCGGTGTCAGCCTAGATGAAGGTCAAAGGGTCGGAGATGTTCGGACCGTGTGATTTAAGCGGATAAAGCTTGTGAGCCTCCATGTTTACCGCACAGAAATTGAGGACTCTCTAAACCCCTCGACCCAGGATCAACGTGCGTAAGGTACAGAAAAAGCCCCTTGCAGGATTTCGCGCGGAAGCTCAGTCCTTGCTGCTATTGAGGCCTGAAGATCGATTGTCCGCCATAGCTACATAAAGCGGGGTTCCGACCAGTGCTGATGCATATTGTTGAGTCCTCGGATGTAGACTCCTAGGAATGGCAAATGAAGATTTGACCGTCAGTCCGACGATCCCGATGCTCGAGCAGAAGCTTCAGGAGTACGAACTCAGTCTCAAGCAAATCTACGTCGAAATAGCAGCGATCGCACTCCCTACCCCAGAACAGATTCAAAACTGGGATAATCTAAAAGAAATAATCCGCATTCAAATCGAGAAGACGCGCCAATCAATCAAGGACCGGGAACAAACCTAGGCGCCTTCCACTGGCTGAAAGCTCCGTTTTGACTAACGTTCCTAATCATATTTTGCTTGCAACACCCGATGTCAGTCCGGGCATCACTGATGGTGCTCCAGGAAGGATCTGCGACAATCCGTGGAAAAACTTTAGCTGACACGCACGACAGGCCGGCGTCTGGGATCTGCGATGGCGTATCGCAAAATCTCATGTGTATGCGGCGCGGTGTCTCCCTCGCCCAGGAACATGAAACGCAATATGTTTGCGACGGGATTCCCTTCTTTCCATTTGAAGTATGCATGAGGCATCCGGCCAGTGTGTTTTTCGAGATGCATGAGTAAGGCTGCAATTGAATTGGCGACGACCGGACTCTTGGCATACAGCAGCCAATTGTTGCCTAACCTGCATGCGTCAATCCATAAGGTCTGATGGAAGTCAGAGGCGTCAGTACGCTCGACATCGAGAAAAAAGAGGCACTCGACGGCAGGTAATCCACGTGCGGCATATCTCACGTTCTGTAGGGGTATCCGTAGTCGCGTTTCATATAGGGCTACTCCTTCACGGGAGTAGCCCTTTTCATATCATCCAGTGCGACATTTGGCCGCACCAGGATTGTTCGCCTTGGAAGTGTTATGCCTTCAACGCAGATCCGCCGCAGGTGGCATGACCACACTGACACGCAATTTCCACTGAGCCCTTCATAGCCTCACAATGAGCGCTGCAGAATTTTCCCTTATCGGACGGAATACAGCTACAGGCTGGATTGCCACATTTCTTTGCTTCGGACATAGATTCTCCTCTTTAAGAGTTGCTTCTGGTAGTGAAGACCGTACACAAAGTAGGATGCATGATCGATGGATATAACGGAGAGGATACTAATCCTCTCCTTGTGCAGATTCCGTTGAAGATTTACGTAATTCTTCCCTCAGATGTAGATCAGTTCTCATTTTCGTTCGTTCAAAGCGTTAAAAGATATTGATGCCGCTTCCCACAATGACTACTTCATTTATTCACACAAATGTAACCAGCGATGTCATCTCACTGTGACGGACCTCTTATGTTCAATCTCCTTCCCAAGATGCCAAATTCTATGATGAACTAGAATAGCTCTGTGACCGCGTTGTCAGTACCGCAAAGCAGTTTGAGAGTATTGTCGCCAGCTTTCCGTGTTGCAATACTCATATACGTGTTGTAACACTCAATGCTTGCCGGAAACCCGGGCGCAGAAAACCATCTCTCAACAAGTCGCACTCATCACTACGGAGTCGCGAAGACTGGGATCATCTCCGGGCAAAGGAAATGGGGTGCGATTGACATCGCACCCCATGTTGGATCCGGCTGATCCGTTGGACAGGCGAAACTAATTGTGCTCAGTTGCTCCAGCCACCCGAAGCTCATTTGTGACCTTGAAAACTCCGGGCACTGTGTTTGCGCGCAGGCCGGCCACGTTCTTATCAGCCTGGTTGTTCACTACTCCGTACAGCGTTACATCACCGTTCTGTACAGAGATTCGTATCGGCTTTGCCGGATCCATAGCATATTTGTTCAGCATGGAATACCCGTAGACCGTCCGATATACCCGAATGCGGGTGCGATCATCCATGGGCGAGGCCGGATCAATCTTAATCTCATTGATCACATTCTTAACGCCCGGAGAACTGGCAGCCAAAGCGAAGGCGGAACTGGCATCTACGGGACCGTATGCATGCCCACCGAGTGTCACCTCTCCATTGTTCACGCTCACCGAAATGGCGTTAAAGGGCGTGGTGCCATATCCAACACGATCATACGAAATCGCTTTGACCAGTTTCTGCTCAAGCACGGGATCGGGAATGGTCCCACTCGCCACCTGGATTTCGTCTGAGATAGCTTTGATACCTTTGATTTTGTGACTTCGCTTATCCGCTTCTTCCTTCAGATAGAACCTGTCGACGGTTCCGGTCAGCGCGATCACCCCGTCGTGAGCGGTGACTTGAACGCCTTTCAGATTCGGCTTATTCAGGGCTTTATTCATCACTTCAGCCTGAAGGTCAGCGTCACTCTTGAAAGATTGATTCTCGGCAACCGCGTACTGTGAAACTACTGCTCCCAAAAGCAAGGTCGCAGCCAATGCCGATACGAGCCTGTTCTTTGCGCGTTTCATTTTTTTCTTCCTATTCTGCCTTTGCTAGATCAGGCATACCGCTATTGGATAAAACCCTGACTGCCAGCGAAAGTTTCTCGATCGGATGTACGTCAGAGAACAACTTCGGTGCTCCAACAGACGTGAACGCCCTAACGCATCTCACCCGAGGAAGGAAGCATTGAGATTTCTCTTGGCAAACAGTCCTGTTTAGCCAGTGAAAAAAAGGAAGAGAAAATGAATCGTCCTTGGGTGTTGCGTCTTTAGGCTGGCGCTGCCGCGTTTGCGCCATGCGTGCCGGCAATGAATCCGATTCGTGTTGCTATTCGGGCAGAAGATAGCAGCCCAGAACTTCGCCAGGCAGCGCGCCTGGTGTGCGCACGACACTCAGTATGCTTGCTGTCATGGACTGGCCGCTGATTCAGGGCATTCGAACGGAATGAGCGGAGACGAGCCCATCCCCTACCGCCGCACCTGTTCGACAAGAATGCGAGAGCAATCAGCGTGACGCGGATTGGCCTATTTCGCTTGGGGTCCATATTGCCTGCAAGGGTACGCCCCTAGCGCGAATCGAGATCTACGCACCCTCGTTCACTGACGCAAAGAATGCCCACCTGCAGGCCTTGCATGAAATCGCGCCGGGAAGCCCTGAGCTCGACATCACTCCGATTAGCAGGCAGCTTGACGACTCGACATTGCTTGAGAGGCTGATGGCCTCGCTCTCTGGATTCTTCGCCGGACTGGCATTGCTCCTAAGCGGCATCGGCATTCACGGTCTCTTCGGGCGCAGGGTCACCCAGCGAACCGTGGATTTCGGCGTACGCATGGCCCTCGGCGCAACGCGCTCCCGCATCGTGCTGCTCGTTCTGCGCCAGGTCATTCGTCTCATCCTCATCGGCATCATCTTGGGAGCCGTCACGGTATTCACCTCCGCACGCTTGATCCGCAACTTTCTCTTCGGGGTAGCGCCGAGTAGCGTAACGGTCTTTGCAGCAGCAGACTTTCTCTTATGCGTCATTGCACTCATTGCCGCTTTCCTTCCTCTGCGACGGGCTGTCAACCTCCACTCCATTGAAGCGCTGAGGACGGTATAGACGATACCTGAAGAAGACGGGCAATCATGGACTACGGAAATTGAGAGGGCAATAGCTTACTTTCTGCTCGCGACTAGCCGCGAGTCTCGTGACGAAAACGTATTTCTCCTTATCGAAATCGCCATGCGGCGCAATCTCGTCGACGAATCGTCAGGCGCACGGAGTGCCGGTCTGTTGCCCCTCTGCATTGGGTCAATGTTTCGCTTGACCCGTGCGCTAATTCTGATCTTGAGGTGGCCCGGATGTTGGCGACGGTGTCGACGATGGATCAGGCTTTGGCGCTGGGGCAGTCTTAGTAGGTGCCGTTGTTGTGTCCTGGACCGCGGGTGCTGCCACAGATGCTGGTGTGGCAGTCGGAGAAGTTGATGCGGCAGACGATGTCGGTTTTTGCATAGGTGTGGGCAGCGTTACAGCAGAGACCGCGCTGGGATCATCGCGCAACTTGAGGTACAGCGTTGCTCCATCGGCCGGCGTCGGCACGGTGAAGTTATTTTCGTCGAAGCCAGTAGGTACATTGGTCGGATTGTCAAAATCTTTGGTTGCGCCGAAGGACTGCACGAGGAACAAGTTACTGCCTTCGACAGTGCAGTTAGGAGCGTCTGCCCCGCTGCAGTGGATCGCTGTGATCTGCGGCGCGCGAACGAGAATGCCAAGTGGAGTCCAGTTCCCTGGCGTGCCGTCTGCAGCGACCGGACGCATCTGCAATTTGCCAAATGCCGATTGACCGAACGCTTTCGAGGGATCCAGAGTGGCAACCGCCGTATGGTCGTCCTGGAGCACGAGGTTATTCGTTGAAAGTGAGAGCGTGGTGTGGACCGAGCCATCGGCGGTAGCGACTTCAATGGTCTGTGTGCGGGGAAAGGCGTCCTTAGTTTGCACCACGAAGGTGAGCTTACCCTCAAGCAAGATGTCGTCCTTGGCGCCAAAACTGACAGGCAACGTGCCATCTTTCTGAGCGGAGGTGGCCTTGAATGAAAGCAACTTCAGTTCCGGGCGCGCAGCTGCGGCGGAGATCTTAACGGGCATCGTGCGACCGTCTTTCAGCTTCGCCGTCGCGTTGGAGCCGTCGTCGGGCGAGACTGCAGTGTCTGCCTGAAGATGCATAGTCTTGTCGTCGTTGCCTTCGCCGCTAGGAGTGAAGGTCTGTTTATCGATCTCGACAGAGACCACATCCTTGAGGCCCTCGCCCGTGAGTACGGCTGTCTTATCGCCACCGTGGATCGTGATGGCGTCGAGGTGTATGCCGGCGGTGTACGCCGTGAGCGGGACATGGTCTCTATCCGAGTCGCCGTACTGTTGGATAGCAAGAGAATAACCGCCGGGTTGAACGGTTTTGAGCGAAACGTCCAAAGCCAGTGTGTTTTTCGCATCCTTACCGGGGGCCGACTTGAAGGAGACGTCTACATCTTTCGCGTGGTCGCTTGCCAGGGAAATGTGCTCGACGCACGCGCTGCCGTCACCTTTAAGCGTGAGGTGACTATCCTGCCCGACGAGCAGCTGAGCGCTGTCCACGATCTTCCAATCCTTACCTTTGACCTGCTGCACCGTGATGGTGGGGCCTTCGAAGGGATCGAAGCCCCAATAGCCACGGACGATCCCCGTAATGGTTAAATCGGTCGTCGCGCCGATCTTAACGTCAGGCGTCGCGGGTAACGCGCTATTGCCTTGAGGCTTCGTATCGTGCAGCGGCTCACTCTTCTCTTCCTTTGCCATGACGAGTCCGCCTTCGAACGCGTCAGGCGTCAGCGGTATATCGGTAGGCGCACCGCTTCGGTTGAGGTGCAGAACCAGACCGTGCGCGAAACTGCTCGAAAAAACAAGTGGCGCGCCTTCCAGAGGAATGGTCAATTTCGATTGCAACAAACACGCGACCTGGTTGGGATCGTGTGGATGAAGCGGCGGCAGCTTGGCCTTCTGAATGGCCGGCAGACCGATGACAATGACCGATTCGGGTTTGTGGAAGGAGGGCGGCGCGTTGAGCCTCAGACTGAGCGAAGAACCCTGTGGGAAGCTGAGTCCGGGAATGTACTGGTACTGCGCCGTGCGCAGCATGCCGACGAGGTGAACGAGATCAACAACTGCGCCGACATATGCTGAGTAAAGGCCCGCCCCGACAGGCTGTGTGTAGGAAGCAGCATTGATAAAGTCAGAGGATGGACCGGTAGATATCGCTTCGGCAATGCTTTGTCCATGTCCGTCATCAAGGAGAACGGGGGCGCTGGACTGGGTCAGGCAGATAACCTGTTGATCGACGGGTTGCTTGAAGCAATCGGCGTTCGGCTTGAGGGCGAGCGTGGCAGCTAGCTTCGCAGAGTGTTCCTGAATGGCTTTCGGGTCGTCTTGCGGAACCGTTTTCATAGCTGCCAGGTACCGTTCGATGCGCTGCTGCTCGAAAGATGCTTCATTAAGATCGGTATCGGCGCGAATGAACAGGCCCGGCTTACCCTTAACGGCGGAGCGAAGCGTTTTGAAATCGCCGCCGGTTTCAGGCGCCACAAAAAGCAGGGCCTCCTCAGCTTCGTTCGGGACGGTGACGGTTGTCCCCTCAGCAGTTTTCTTGTTCCAGGTATCGATCCCGGTGAACCAATTGTCGGGAGGCTCATTTGTCGTGCCGCGAAGAAAGGCAACGATCAGTATCAGATGATTCGACTGGCTCTGCGGAAGGTCAGCCTTGATCCATATCTTGTCGCCTGGCTGAAGGTTGGGGACTTGGGCGATGGGGAGCGTCGAAAGTCCTCGTGTTACACGGATGTCGATCGTAGGACCCGCCAGGTCAAAGCGTGCTTTGTCGTCAGCTCGCAGAGCTGACGACAGAGACATGGCGAGAAGGCATACTGCAACTTTCAGAACTTTCATCTATAGATTATGGATGCGAAAGGGGCAAGGGCGGGTTGCGGAGGCCATCGCCCGAAAACGAATACGACCTTCGCTAACAGCCTTCAAACAGTCGGCATTTCGGCTACCATGTCCGCTACGCGCGCGATTACAGTACCATCGCTCTGGACAAATACATGATATTCACAAGTCGCAACCGCTATTCAATCAAATCCATCGTGCGCCCAAAAAGCCCTACAGACGCCAACGGAACGAAAGCAGCGATGCTCCCGATGCTGCATTCATTGCTGAGCTAAGCATGAAGAAATCTACTGGATTGGCGAGAGTGTTCATTGCAATCTTCTTAAGCGTGCCGCTGGTTGCTGGACAACAGCCATTTCCAGTCATCTCGACGGTAGACCAATCAACCATCGCCGGCCGGCCTGTTGCATTGGACAGCGAGGGAAAGCTGCTGCCGTGGCCAATGCCAGATAATACTGGATACTCCTATTCCGCATATTTTCTTTCGCAATGGACGATTGTGTGGGACCAATACAATCGTCAGCGCCTGCCCTACTATTTCTGCTGTTTCGATTTTGACAGCACGACATTTGAATTGATCCCGGACCCGCATTGGGTCAATTCCACAGGCTATCTGCGTGCGATGATGCAGGGCTTTATCGAACGCCTGTATCCCTATACTGGCGACCCGCACAGCCTGGAATTTCTTGAAAACTTTGTAGATTACGAACTGGAAAATGGTCTGACTCGGGAAGGCTACGCCTGGTCCCAGGTGCCTTATCCGTCCGCAAATCCGGGCAGCGCTCGCTACACCGGCTGGAGCCAGCACGGAGAGGATTTCGTCGAGCCTCATGTAGTTGGAGAAGACGGCTATGCCTATCTCCGACTTTATGAAATGACAGGAAACACGAAGTATCTACGCGCGGCGATTCGCTGCGCTGAAGCGCTCGCCAAAAACTTCAAGCCCGGCGATGAAAACAACTCACCATGGCCGTATCGATGCCATGCGCGCGACGGCAGTCTACAAAACGGAAAAGGAATGTTTCCCTACTCCGCAAACGTTGTGGAACCAATCATGCTGTTCGACGAATTGATTCGCCTCGATCAGGGAAATACTGCTTCCTATAAGCGGGTGCGTAAGGGCGCCTGGGCATGGCTGATGAAATACCCGATGCACAACAATGTGTGGGTTGGCTACTTTGAGGACGTCCAGGGCAGCATGGACAACATGAACCAGGTCATTCCACTCGAATTTGCGCGTTATGTCCTCCTGCATCCGGAGAAGGACCCCGAGTGGCGCGAGCATGCACACCAACTGATTGACTGGGTGAAGACTACGCCGAAGTGGCCGAAATACATGGTGCACGGCGCAATGGTTACAACCGAACAGGGGAACGGAAAAGAATTCTGTTGTAACCTGCCGAACCAATGCTGTGACAGCCATAGCTCAAGGCTTGCCGCCGTCGAAGCCCTCTACTACGCCAAGACCGGAGACATTGCCTATAAGCAGGCAGCATATCGAACTTACAACTGGGTTACATATTTCCAGGGACTTCCTGCCGCAGCCCACGCTCCCTTCAGCAACCAGTGGTGGTTTACCGATGAATTTGCGGATGGACCTCGAAGGATGATGGATGCTTTCTGGGCCGTGCCGGAATGGGCGCCGGCCGATGAGTCGCATCTGCTGGGATCTCTCTCCGTGATCACAAAGATTGCATACGGTGCTGGCAGAGTCACGTACTCAACCTTCGACACGGACTCTACGGATGTCCTTCGCCTGAACTTTGTTCCTGATTCCATAAATGTCGGGGGAAGACTGATCTCTCGCCGCGATGATTTGCAACGCGAGGGATATACCTTCGACGGAAAGACTCGCACGCTCTCCATTCGCCACACCAGTTCCAGAGATGTAGACATTCAGGGAAAGAGCGATCAGGTACCCCCTTCATTCATCACCTTTGACGATCCGCATCTTCCCGCGGGAACACCCTTGGTCGGCCAATATCCTTCCGGTGTGATTGATTGGGGCAGTGGAGAGTGGGAGATTGGCACGCCATTCGGAAAGTTTGGGACCTTTACTCTTGTCTCGTCTGATCCAAAAGCAAAGCGGGGAGAATTTAACTTTTATACGCCGTGCATCTTTGCAGGCGTGGACGTTTATAACGACGGCGATAGTGATGCAACATTGACGGTTCGTGCGCCTGAGATTCGCACAGATTCCTACACGATCAAGCCAAAAGAACTCCTTCGTTTAAGGACTGGCTGGCGCCACCCAAGTTCCAAGGTGATCTTCGACTTTACAAACGGTCATGCGCTGCGCTTCGACAACCTGGCCTATAGTCATCCGTGATTTCACAGAGCTTTTGTGCTCGGAGATTGGTACTAGAAAGCCGGTTATATTGCTGATCCCCAAAACAAGGCCAGGTCTGTGAGGATAACGGAAAAAGAACTGGAGCATATCGCGAGAACTGTTCGAACGGCACTTTGTTCGGAAGGCTTCGTCGCGATTTCAGGCGAAGTTACCCAAAATCCCGTTTTCAAGGAACTGCGGCGATCACCTCAGGATTCGAGACGTAAATTGCATGACCGCTGCCGCTCCTGTCACTTGCGAGCCAGCCGACTTGCCATCATGCGACGCACCGCTGTTAGGAATTGGCGTTTGCCTTCCTCTCACTAAGGTGCAAAGGGGAAGGGGAATGATTCTGTTTCAGATTTAGGCGCAAGGACCGAATATCTCGGCTAAGATCAAGGGCAAAAGCGACAGGAGGAACTTATGGTCCCTGAAGCACCACTCAATACAGGCGGCCTTGTCGGTGGGGCGTTCAAAGAAGCTGCCACGGCGAAAGTCACGGTTGAAAACCTTCGCCGCAATATCAGCATCCTTTCGGGCGCAGGTGGAAATATAGCCGTTCTTACTGGCCCTGACGGAAAGCTACTGGTAGATGCGGGGATCATTACTGCGCGTCCGCACGTCTCTGAAGCCCTCGCTAGCATCAACGGGGATCCCATCAAACAATTGATAAATACCCACTGGCATTTCGACCACACAGGCGGCAATGAGTGGGTCCATGAAGCCGGAGCCAGTATCCTGGCGCACGAGAACACGCGCAAACATCTTTCCCAACCCACGCGCGTCGAAGGCAACTGGCAGTACACTTTCCCGGCCGCCCCGGCAGGTGCGATTCCCTCCACCGTATTCAAAGACGAACAGACCCTAGACTTCAACATCACGACTCTGATGCTGAACTACTACTCGCCTGCTCATACAGACTCCGATATCTCTGTGTATTTCCCGGAGGCAGACATTCTTCACACCGGAGACACTTTTTGGAACCGCGATTATCCCTTCATTGACTACGCGTCAGGAGGCAGCATCGACGGCCACATCAGCGCGGCAGAAGCGAACATCGCAAGAGTCACAGACAAGACCATCGTCATTCCCGGACACGGAGTCGTGGGCGGCAAAGCCGATCTGATCCTATTCCGGGACGTGTTGGTTGAGATCCGCGATAAAGTTGCGGCTCTCAAAAGACAGGGTAAGACCTTGCCTGACGTTGTCGCGGCTAAGCCTGGGGCACGCTATGACGCGGAATGGGGTAACTTGTTCCAAAACCCAGCTGACTTTGCTGCGCTCGTGTACCAGGGTGTTTGAGATCGTCTACATTTCGGGCGGATCACCGCCTATGCGGAAGTAACGTCCCGTTGGGCGACGACTCGGGATCGACGAATTACCCGGGCTCTACACGGAGCTTGATGGGGCGCATATTCGCAATTGCTAGACTCTGTGAAGACGTACGGAGGACTCCCTATGCGGGTACGAACCCTTTGTCCTAGCGTGCTTGTTCTTCTTCTCCTACGCTGCGTCTTCGGACAAACGTCCTCCAACCTGGCTATGGTTCACGCAAATGTTGTGGACGTTCGCACAGGGTCCGTGGAAAAGGATGCAACCGTACTGATCTCGGGAAGCAAGATCAAGGCGGTCCTGCCGGGCAAGTCTGCCAAAGTCGCCTCTGGTGCACGCGTCATAGATGCTCATGGAGGCTATCTAATACCGGGGTTATGGGACATGCATGTCCATTCAGAAGGCGACAAACGCGTGCTCCGTCTGATGCTCGCATCCGGGATCACCGGCATTCGGGATATGGGGGGAAATGTCTACAAACTCGCGGAAGCCCGACGCCACATCGAAGCTCAAGATTGGGATGGTCCTCGGCTCCTATTCGCCGGGCCCATGCTCGAGGGGCCACCGGGCGAATCGGACGATGACATGTGGATCGTACACACCCCGGAGGAGGCACAACAAGCGGTGGCATCGTTGGCGGCATTGCACGTGGATTTCATCAAGGTGCATGACCATCTCGGCAGAGATGTCTATTTCGCTATTGCTGCCGCCGCCAAGAAGGCCGGACTGCCGTTCGCAGGGCATGTGACAGCATCGATAACTCCCCTTGAAGCGTCCGACGCGGGGCAGGCTAGCATCGAGCATTTTGAATTTCTTCCAAAGGTTTGTGTGCCGCTTCTCGGAGATATGGCTTTGGGTGATGAGCGCTTACCTAACGATTGCACCCACACTTTCACTGAGGCGCTTCTAAGGCATCTGGCCGACAACGGTACGTGGCTTGACCCTACACTTCAAAGCTTTCGCTACTTCGCTCCCCTTCAGTGGAAGCAAATCCTCGCAGGTTTCAAAGAAATCGGCGGCCAGATTCGCACCGAACACATTCTGATGCTTGCAGGCACCGACTGGAGTGCATTCCTGGAAAGTAAAGGGGCCCATCCCGGTTGGTGCCTCCACGATGAACTCGACCTGTTGGTCGCTGTTGGCTTTACACCGTTGCAGGCCTTGCAAGCCGCTACTCTCAATCCCGCGATCTTCTTGTCAATGGAGGACTCTATCGGCACCATTGAAGCGGGGAAGGTTGCCGATCTGGTGCTAGTCCAGGGCAATCCCTTGATGGCCATTGGGAACTCGAGACGGGTCGTTGCGGTAATTGCGCGCGGAGCGTTCTTCGACCGAAGCAGGTTATATCGTCTCGCTGCAGGTGCCAGCCGAGACAGGCGACTGAATTGAGATGCGGAAAGACTCACCGAATCCTTCTTGCTCCCGAGTAACCGCCAACACGGACGTAATCCTGAAATGCCTGTGAAGTTTCGTTTTGAGCAAATTGCTTCGGGATCTGGTCGAAGGCAGGCAAGTTACCGTAAATCCCGTTTTCAGGCAATTCGTTGCTGGAGGGCTTCTCAACGATGTGTTACTTCCGGATCGCCGACCATCCGACCATTTCCTTTACTAGCGCACGTTGCGGCGTAGAATCGGTAAGGCGCTATGACCGCTAAATTCAAAATCGGGCTGCGCATCGCCTTTATCCTCACAGTCTTGTTCAGCAGCATCGTTGCACACGGACAGGCTGCCCAGCCGACCCCAAATAACGATGCACTGGCCGTATCGCTAAAAATGCAGACGGAACAAATTCAGGTTGATCAAATGCCTTGGGCCATTGTGACCGTCTACAACATAAGCGATCAGCCGGTGACCATCCGGGACACTATGTATCGGGTGTATGTCTATGGGAAAGATGGAGAAGCCCCAACAACGCTCGTTCAGCGATAGTTCACCGACAGACCTCGCCTAAGCGATGTGCCTCTGATGCACGGTCCAGATGTTGGACCTTCAACGGTGTGGCCTGCTGGCGGGGCTGGTGACTCGTATGTTCACAAGTTTGACCTGACCTATCTTTATGATTTAAGCGCGCCCGGCAGGTACACCGCCTACGCGGAGGTTTTGGACCCGTCATCCCATCGATGGCTGCGTACCAAAACAGTGATCTTCGAGATGACGCCGCCTGCGCAATAGGCTTCGGTTCTGTCTACTGGATGTATAACCACCAACCCGGAAGTAATCCCGAAATGCCTGGGAGTCAGCTTTTCGGTAACTTCCCCAGCCGGAGGGGTCGGGACAGGCAAGTTACCGAGAACGCCGTTTTTCCAGCGTTGCAAAAGCAGCAAGCGTGATCAGAGTGTTTCTGCATGACTGACTCGGGCCTGTAGGTGTTGAAAAGGTCACCTGCTTGCCGACCTCGAGACGCGGGGGTGGTCGATCGCGGAAGCGGGATTGCCGCTGTCTGGCGTCGCAGGTGGCGCGTACCACTTGGAGGGCGGCACGACTGCAGCGTTATGCGCGCTCATGTCCATGTACGGCAGCATGATCTGTACGCCGAACTCGTTGAAGGCGTCCTGGATGTTGGCATGCAATTCGGACAGGGTTTCGACGCGGAGCTTCTCAACCTGCAGACGCGCGATCAGAACATACTCGACATGAAAATCCGACAGAGCGCGCTGTAGAACATAAGGCGGCGGGTGCTTGCGTATGTTGCCGGTACGCTCAGCAGCCAGCAGCAAAAGCGCGTGCACCTGCCGCCAGGGCACATCGTAAGCAATGGTGACCTTGCAACTGACGGCCATGCCATCGCCTTGACCCAGACGGGTGAAATTTCTGGTTGAGTGGCTGACCAGGACTGAGTTGGGAATGGTTACCTCCTGGTGTTCGATGGTGCGGAGCTTCGTGGCCAGCAGCCCCACCTCCAGCACTTCGCCTTCGATTCCCTCGACGACCACCCACTCGCCCACCTTCAACGCCCGGGAATAAACCACGAACAGTCCACTCATGACCTGGTTGATGATGCCGGTGGAGCCCAGCGAGACCACCAATCCGAAAAATACGCTGATGCCGCGGAAGGCATCGGTGCTCGATCCCGGGATATAGGGAAAGGCTACAACAACAGCAAATGTCCACAGGACGAAGGTAAAGATACGCTCCGTTGCCCGGGCGACGTCAGGATCGAGAGGCGAGATACGGACTCTGCCCTTCACTACCTGCTGGAAAAAGGCCCGCCCCAAACGGACGACCCAGCGGGCGATGGTGAAGATGACAGCGCAAGCGAAAATACCGGGCAGGGCGTTAACCGCGGAGATAGCTAGACCCTGAAAGAATTCGATTACGCTTTCGCCCATCTGCCGTCCCCAGGGCTCGGTGTAGGGGAAGCGGTGCAAGGCATAGGAAAGCAAGATGTAGACCGCGGCCAGCGTGGTGAGCCACGCCATACCGCGCAGTGCCGCATAGACGAATCCGGCCACGTACGGTAAGAGATCAACGCCGAATAGTCGAAGATTCGACGGAAAAATGTGCTGCTTGCTGCGTAGGAACAGTTTAACGAAGCGATGCCCCTTCCAAACCAGCCATACAAAGCCGACGAGCAGTGCGAAACCGACAGTACTCAAAAGGATTCCTCTCCGTATAAAGGGCCATTTCCGCCCATCCTCGCGAGCGTGCAGGGCTTCGCCCAGTGAAGCAAAGGCCTTCTGGGAAACAGAATCGAGTGTGTCACCTCCTTCCTTGTCGATGTCTGCCGGAGAAATAAAGAAAAGGATTTTACCGCGGTAAAGAAAGCCGATGCCCTCTTGGTTCTCCAGGGTGACAGGGTGCAGTTTGATCTCGTTCGGATCGACATTCAGCGGCAACTCCTCGATCCGGTCGTGGGCGCGTCCAGCCCGCTCGGCTGGATCGCCGCCCGCCACTTTGGTGCGCAGAATTACAATGTCGCGGTTCCAGAATTCGAGGGTAGCTTCATGGCTGGAAGTGCTGTTAGCCTCCTGGCTGGTCGCGGTGTGTGGCAGGGCAACGGAAAAGCCGCGCGCGGCTGCCGAGGAAATCAGCAGGAGGCAGACGAGAGTGAAACGAAAACGCAGCATCGTTGGCCGCGATCCATGGCGGGCTAGCACGGCAGGCTCCGAAGACGCAATCTAACCAGATTCTGTCGCCTCCAGTTTGCGCTGTAATGAAAGCGCTGCGCAAGGCGAATTGCGGTTTCGAGGTTCGTTAGTGTCCAGCCTGGGGCGCTGGCAGGCGACTCGGCTCCGGCGTCGACACCTCTGGACCACCGGCATTCTCCTACCCGAATTTGGGTCGATCCCCCAGGTAGGTACGAGACTGTCAACGGCGCGATCTACATTCCCACGCCGGGTATGCCTGGGTTCGTCGCTGGGGTCGGGAAAAGAAGGCAAGCGCCAAGCCGATGCAGATTCGGATGCCTCGGGCTTGGACGTAAAATATGCACTTCCTGTCGGACGGCAGCTACTTCGACATGCTTTCCCGCATCATCGACACGGCACCGATCGAGGCGGCTGATGAGGATTGGGCGGCATCGTGAAGGGTCAGCCGTACCAGCCGGACGAGCACGACAAGGCGATTCTCGGAAAATTCCCATCAACGTCATGGCCGTCACCAGTACGTCGTCTACGATTCGGCGTCACGATAAGCCTTACGACCCGAGTTCTTATATCAGCGGGACGCAAGGCGACAACAAAACCAACGGCGAAAACAACCGAACCCGTGGCCCGCACACCATCGTGGGACTCACCCTCTCCAGCTCGACCAAAGACTCCTTCTCCGCCACGCTTACGCAGACGAGGAAGAATGTGTTGAGTTGTCGGCTCAACCCAGCTTGTGGTGTCGGTGGCCGCCAACCGATGACTCAAGATGAAAGCCGGGCGCATCTTCTATCCACCGTTTTAGGCCGTCACCAAACGGCCTGGTGTCACGGATTCGCTCGATTTGTCGATGGAGGGGATACGAGCCCACCCAGAACAAAATATATTGCATATAGCTGTTATTCAACCATCCGCGATGGTGGCCGCGGAAAACAGGATGGGGTCCTTGATGAGTGAGTTGATGACATACCAACAGGTCCAACTGAAGCCCACAACGCCGACACGACTCTGTTCATCGTGGTTGCTACAGGCAGCGCTAACTTGCCGGCGGAACTGGTTGCCTTTACGCTTTGAAAGACGTAGGTGATGTCGCCGCAAGATGAATGGGGAGTGGCAATATAGACTTGCGGCAAAGAGGAAACGATGAACAGGCGAAGCTTTCTGACCTCGGTGTCTGCGTTGCAGGCTATGGCGTTCTTACCGGAAGTGCAGGGTCAGTCCGAGCAGCAAATTACTCATGTGGACACGAAAACCGGGGGTCCTTTGCTGCAGAGCAGCGTGGTGAAGGCTGACGGCATTCGGCCGGAGGGCGCGGCGCCCGGAGCGAAAGCCTACGTCCAATTCAACGGTCCGACGGAGCAGCTTGCTGCACTTGCTTCGGGGTTCGTAACGCTGGAGCCCGGAGCGCAGCCACATCCACCCCATCGCCATCCTGAGGAAGAGATCATGATCGTGGGTGGAGGAACCGGGGAGTTTTTTCTCGACGGCGTCACAACACAAGTAAAAACGCGTGACACGATATTTGTCGAAGCCAACGTTCTTCATGGCGTTCGAAATACCGGCCAGACACCCATGACCTTCTACTTCATCAAACTGATGGGAAGACGCGCTTCATAGTTAAGTTCCTAAATCCGCTCCAGAAGCTCTTCGCTACTCTTCTGTTCCACCCGAAGTCATCTTCCCCAGAGTTTGCGACCCCAAGCTGAGTGAGCCGTGCTTCAGGGAACTTATTTGCAGCATGAAGTGAGGCGGCTTTCTTGCGTCACTCGACCTCCTTCTGAATGATTCTGTTCCGATGCATTCGATCAGTTGATCGCAACCCACACATTATAAAAGGGCCGCTCCAGCCAGTACTCACGCAGAGTCTTCAACAGCTTCGGACTCAGTAGAACCTTGCGGTCGCGGCCCCCCTTGCCCCTGTGGACATGAAATGACGATGCGTTCGCTATCGACATCGGAGACCTAATAGAGTGGCCGGCCACCGTGACGCGACACCTCCCGGCTCACCGTCGACACAGCCCGTTGCAACCCGTGGGCTATCTCCCGAATCGACGAACCGGAAGCAATCCCTCGTGAGATGTCTTCCCGCTCAGCCAGCGTCGGCGTTCGCGGTGAACGCCGACGAGCAGCAGGAACTATACCTCCGCGCTGCGTCAACAGGAACCGAATAGAACCATGCCCCTTACCGAAGGCGCCCCCAATGTCATGTAACGACTCGCCCGCCTTCCAATGGCGCCACATCTCGATCCGCTGCTCAGTGGAAAGCCTGTTCCGTTTTCCTTGTGCCATAAACACCACCTTTAGAAAATGAATTCATATCAGATGGTGTTGCACCGACCGGTTGAGACCGCCCAGCTTTTCGGAAAGTTCAGCAATCGAAATTGGCCATGCAGCGCTAAGGGGCAGCCTGAATTTGGCACAATCCACGTTTTCTCGGTTTCTCATATGCGAGTACCGCCCAGCTAATATTGGACTAGTGGCAACTATGAAGCTATGCGTAGCACTCACCCTCGCCAGCCTCAATTTTCTAACTCACCCATTTGGCGAAGAAGCGAAATGTAAGTCTGCTCCACCTGCAGTTGTGCATCCTCCACCTCCAAAGCTCGTTGCCGCTCTTGAATACGCGCGTTGTATTCATCTTTTGGAGAAATCGCCATTGATGATGGGTTTTTCCATTACTTGCTCGTATTTCTGTTGCATTGAGCTGATCCTGTGCAATTCCAAGATCGAGCTGGGCCAACTCCTCTTTTGCCTTCAACAGAGAGAGAGTGTGCCCTCGTCTAGTACGATTCTCATCCTCTTGATTTCGAAGGAGCTCGACCTCATGTTCTGCATGAAGTGCATCCTGCGTCGATACACGAGCCTTGGCCAAGCGCACCCTGCGCGCCAATTGGACCCTACAAGACCGGCTGGTGAAGGAGCTTCGGCTCGCCGGCATCAGCGGCATGGAGGCCGGTAATGCCTTTCTGCCTGCGTTCATGGAACGCTACAACGAGCGCTTCGCGGGGTCTCCAGCCAGGATGCAGGACCTTCATCGTCCGCTACGAACGCCCACTCCCCGGCTGAACGATATCCTGTGTCATCGCGAGCAGCGTTACGTTGGCGCGCAGCTCACCTTCCACTACGACCGCAAGCAGATCATCCTGGAGCAGACCGAAGTTGCGAAGGGCCTTGAGGGCCAGTACGTCGAGCTTTTCGACTACCGGGACAGGCCGCTGGAGGTTCGCTGGCGAGGGCACGTGCTTCCCTATCGTGTCTTCAGCAAGGACCAGCGTGTTAAGCCACACGGCCATCATTGAGAACAAGCGCCTGGGCCACGCGCTCGCCATCGTCAAGGCGCAGCAAGACCTGAGGCTGGCAACGAATGTCATGACGAACAGTGAGAAGACCGGCTATAAAAAGCGAGGCCGAGCCGTCTGCGGTACGCTAGTGGGGCAGACCGGCGCCGCTACTTGCCAGTGATCTGATGGCGCTCATAGCTTCGCTCTTAAGGGGGACGTATGAACGGTGCCATTACCGGTTGGGCCTCTGACGTGTCAAGTGGGGATCGCATCGCGTCCCCGGATGTCAGACTCTATCGCATCGGAGTGCCTGGAGAGACTTGCGCTGTCCTGGATGAACACGGGAGCTTCTCATTCAGTCAGCTTTCTCCAGGCGAGTACTCGTTGGCGGTCTACGAAGATAAGTACGTGCCGCGGTACCAACGGCTCACCCTGAAGACAGGTGAGATTATCGGTGACCTCCACGTCCCGCTCACTTTAGGGGACTACATCTCCGGACGAGTATTCACTGGAGATAAATTTCGCCTCTAAGTCTTCTGTTGTCCAGCAGGGCGAATGTTCTCGCTCCGCTCGCAATTCCGCTGAGAGAAGGCAGGTTCGACATATCAGGCGGGCTTTGTTTTCTGCAATCGGTCGTTAGCAGTATTGGTGTAAGTGTTAATGGCGGGTCATGAGCAAGGCAATTATGGCTAGGAGTAATGCGATTACCCTCGTTCGCCGTGACGTTGAACCACTGCAACTCGATTCCCTGCCCGTAAATGTCGAGTTCATTCCCGGCCAGATGATTGTGAGCTTTCGCACCATCGAGGATCTCGCCCAGGCGATGTATAGCCTCGCTCGCGCAATCGAGACGGACGAGCGTCTCGCATTCCGGGATTTAAGTGCTACCAAACAGCTCTCTAGCCCATATTCCGGGATTTGAGTGCCGCGTGACACTAGGGTTCAACCAGAGGAACCTCCGACGCCACCTGCAGATCAACCAACCCCGTAAGCCGCCGGTCCAACTGGAAGAACAAGGCAGTTTTCTTACCGGAGATCACTTTGCTGAATATCGGAACATACTTCAGGCGCAACTGCCCCACCGATTCCTCAATCCCAATGATCTGCCGGGTCAACGCCAATGCCTTATCGTCAGTGAGAGTCGAATAGTTGGCCGCATAGTCCTTAATAGCCGCAAGCTTCGCATCGTTGATCTTGGCGAGCTCTGCTGTGTACTGGTCGTATACGGGCCAGAACTTCGCAGCCTCGGCATCAGTCAGCTGCAAATTGGCAGCGATGATCTGCTTCTTATCCGAACGGATATCCTTCCGCAGCAGGGCGATATCCTGATCCACGCTGCTCTGAGCCGAAGTTGCTTGCGCCTGAGCGTGATCCACCGAGACGTTCGTCAAAATCACCATTGCCGCCATGCTCATCGATAGAAGATATTTTCTAATCACAGAACTCCTCCTTATCACTTCCGAGTTGATGCTTAGAAGCCGATCGCGAAACCGATCGATCGGATACGAATTTTCTGGGGGCCCGGTTTGATATTCACGCAATGGATGCAGATAGCGTTATTATTCTCGGCACCGGCGAGCACATGGTTTGAGAAACAATCCTGCGACTTTCTCCAGAAAACCGGAGCCTTGTCGCGTTTCGTCTACCTACGACTTGTTGAGGTCGTCGTCTTTTGAGTACTTGGTTCCCTTAGCTGTGATTTCCAGCGCCAATCCCTTGTCGGTCATTTGATACATCCAGACACCGTCGGAAACCGAGGCCGCACCCTGCATCGCGCCGCCCTTCTCCGGACTGGTTTTGGCAGCAGCCGAAGTCTGTCCTCCAAGCTCCCATCCGGAATTCACAAAGTCATCGAATGCCTTTTGATTGTCGAATATAAATATGACCTTGAACTTTTTGACGCCCATGCCAAGGCCGGCCTGGATCTCAAACATCTTCATAAAGGTTTCAGCTTTGGTCTGGTTGTTGACGGCCACGCCTTCACCATGGCCAGAGCCGCCAAAAAGGATCTTGATGCCCGTGTTACTGAAAACGGCATATCCGTAACCCTTTTGAACAGCTGCCTGGGCGGAGGGCTGTGCCTTGTAAAGGCGAGCAAGTGTTTGTTGCGCCATCTGGCGGACTTCGGTTCTCTCCTTCTCCTTATCTTTTTCATCGTCGGCGAAGGTGCCTACTGCGAGTAGACAAAATAGTGATGCGATCACGAACCGAGATCCGATGAGGAAGCGATTGACTTTCATAGGTCACTCCTTGTAGTTTCTGGGGCCTTGTTCACAGGTTGCCAACCCCGCTAAGAGCTCGGGGATGGAGAACATTGATCACGGATGGATGGCCTGTTAAGCAAAGAGCTACTCCGTAGAACTCACATTTGGAACTGTCAAAACAGACAGACTTGATGTTGGTGCAAATGCGGGAAATCGTGCGATCGGATTGCGCACAAAGTTTGCGAGCCTGACAGTTCTTCGCCCTTCTCCCCAAAGAACTGGGGCGAACCCATCTCGCCTCATGATGATTTGTTAAGGTCATCGTCTGGTAAATACTTAGTGCTCTTGACACTGATATTCAAAACCACTCCCGTGCCAGTGAGCTGATACATCCAGATGCCGTTGGAAACTGCCGCGGCCTGCATGGCTCCGCCCTTCTCAGCAGAGGTTTTGGCGGCTGCCAATATCTGCACTCCGCACTCCCAGCCAGAATTCACAGAGTCGTTGAACACTTTCTCGTTGTCGAATACAAAGACATAGCGAAACTTATCGACTCCCGTACCAAGATCCCCGTGTACTTCAAACATCTTCATGAAGGTTTCACTTTTGGTCTTATTGTTGACGGCCATGCCTCTACCATTTTCAGGACCGTCAAAGAACATCTTTTCAGCCGTGTTGCTGAAAACCGCGTACCCATAAGCTTTTTCGATGGCTGCCTTCGCTGGAGGCTCTGCCTTGTAAAGGCGGTGGAGCGTATCTTGAGACATCTTTTGGATGTCCGCCCGCTTGTCCTCTTTGTTGTTAGCGAAGGTCTCCACTGGAAGTACACAAAATAGGGATGTGACTACGAACCGAGACCCGATGAGGAAGCGATTAACTGTCATAGCTTACTCCTTGGATTTCATGGGGCTGTTGTCACAGGTTGCCGCCCTGTCAACCGGGGAATGGAGAACCTCGATCACGGAGCTATGGCCCTTGAAGTCAATAAAGTTACTGCGCAGAACTCAAATTTGGAACTGTCAAAACGCACAGACTAGACCTTGGCCCGATAGGCAAGTGATCCGAGTCACATTCAGAGTCGCGATGACTACTTCCTGCGCTGATTCTGTGACTGACAGTTTTGACAGTAGCGAGTCAATGAGCGCTCAGCCATACAATATGCGGTTGAGGTTCCCCACCCGTAAAGCTTCGCACTGGGAAAAAAACAGTGCGCTTCGGTCCAGGCAAGCTCGGGAATGCAATACCCCAGGAAAGGAAGTCGATATGCATGTCATTTCGATTATTAACGGTTTTCGTGTAACAACGTTCTTCTGCGTTGCAACTTTGTCTTTGTGTTCCGTTGGCTGCGGAAAGAAAACGCCGCCCGATGCAGAGACCCCGGCGGGTCCACCAGCCCAACCGGCTTCTACCTCAGCTCAACCGGCCGCAGCCGCTGCACCGGCTGCACCGACAGGACCGGTACCTTCCTACTCGGCCGCAAATAAAGTAGGCCTATACGCCTATCCGGGAAAGGGCCAAAGTCATGATCAGCAGCTCATCGATGAGTCCGACTGCTATAACTCGGCTCAGCAGCAGACAGGCGTCAACGCGGATACGCCCGCTCCGCAGCCGCCGTCTTCTGCTGATGTCCAGGCAGCTCAGGCGCAGGCGGCTGATGCTGCGCCGCAACAAAAAGGTGGCAGAGCCCGAGGTGCCGCTCGTGGGGCAGTTGGCGGTGCGGTGATTGGTGGAATTGCCGGAGATGCGGGAACAGGTGCAGCGGTAGGAGCTGGTGTAGGTACCGTGCGGGGAGGAAGACGGCAGCGCAAAGCGAATGCTGCTGCCAAAGATCAGGCCTCGGCGCAGGCAGGATCGCAGGTGCAACAGCAGTACCAGAGCCAGAAAGCTGCGTATGACCAGCAGATGAATACCTTCAAACGGGCGTTCTCAGCCTGCATGGATGCGCGAGGCTATTCGGTCAAATAGGTGCCGGAACGTCGCAACTTCGATATGTTCTGACTGGCCCCTGAGGTTTGCCACAGCTCCGTCGACTGTGGAGCTTGCCTAGAGTGGTCGCGCAGGTTATTGAAAGAAAGTAGAGGCCACGGACAGGGATCGAACCGACGCATCACGTTTTCTCATCATCCTTTAAAAGGCGAATCTCAGGGCCAATTGTCCGACGCGAGCACTTACGGAGGTGCTGCTGATAACGCCGAGCGCAGGCGACGCAAAGTTGCTGTCGGGATCTGCGAATTGCGGATGGTTCAGTAAGTTGAAAAATTCAGCGCGAAATTGAAGGCTGCTGTTCTCACGAGGCCAGCGAATCGGCACACTTTTTGAAAGCGCAAGGTCCAGGTTTTCCTGTCCCGGACCGTCCGCGATCCAGTCGCGCTGTTTCCAAATGCTGTTCCGATGCCGGCCGCGCCGATGACTGGTGGACCTGTAAAACAGGATGGAATGAAATAACTGTTCAGTTTCGACTCGACTGAGCCTCCTCTAACCAGGAGGCCTTTCGAGCATGTGCTACTCAGCTGCGCGCCATCTTCGCTTATTCCAAATACATTGGTGGAATTCGTATTCGCGATGGTGAGAGCGCTGCCGGACTGAATGGTGGCTATTGCAGAGAAAAACCAATTGGAGAAGACTGATCGCGACATACCACGCTTCGGACCCGGATGCGCCGCCTAGGTAGCGCCGAAAATAAACCGATGTGTGCGATCGAAACTGGCCCGTCCCCAGCGCCGACGCGGAGAATTCTGATCGCCTAAAGTCAGTGCATTCCCTGATGGCGTTGAATTGATGTCGGTGCCATCTGTACCTATGTCAATTGTGGGAAGATAGAGCCGATCAGGAAGTGCTACCATTGCCGCGTGTTTAACCGAGTAGGCCAAAAACGCTGGTCCAATGGATGCCCCACATCGTGGTGGGCATCATCGCATTATTTCTTGTCTGGTGGATGGTACGGGTCTACGTTCTTTGACCTGCCTGTGGAAGCGGTTTCCGAAGCCGCGCAAAGACGAAAAGTTCAGTTCACGTCTGTACGCAACTCCAGACCCACGCTTATCGGTCGGGCTTCAACTGGGCATCAATGTCAGCGCGGGCTGTAGCTGTCAGCCGACCGGCACCAACCCATCATCGCTCGACTCGCGTTCCTTTACATCTTGTCTGGCCAAGGACAGTTGCTTATCAGGACTAATCCCGCCGTCGAAGCCGGATAGCTTCCGCTTAGCTGACCATCCGGGAGCACATGGACGAGATGCGCGCTATCGCAACACGAACCAGGAGGGAGGCGCTATATCACTGCCAGCCGTCGCCAACCAGATTATGACCGGACCAGAGAAATTGCTCTGAGCTTAGAATCAGTCTGCAATGAAATTCTGCTGAGAGAGGTAATCCCCGCGTACGGATCGCTTCGCGCGGCGAACGTTGACATGGGTCACATTCATGAACTCGCGAAGAGCTGGGAATCAAGCTTGCTGAGCATCTTGCGCAGCTTTGCGATGCTTTCATTGGTTGTCCTTTCCCCGATAACTGCCATCTCATCAGCCCGAGTGAATTCCGATATATCAAAGGAGGTCACGTTAGGAGCGACCACAAAGTCTGCCGGCTGCACCCCAACGGAGGTCATCTTGAAGTCTTGAATCATGTTCTGTCGCATGATCACCTGAATTGTCGAGAAGAAGCGGCTGTTGCGCGAATTCCCGTTGGAGCGAATTCCCAGGAAGTCTTTTTCCAACTCTGCCGTCACGCTCGATGCGATAACAAAGTTGCAGCCCTTCGCAACAAGCACGTTGGCAGGGATATTGTTGAGCAACCCGCCGTCCACTAGTGCTCGGTTTGATTGAAAGATAGGAAGCGAAAGGGGAGGAAGATTGATGCTTTCCAGGATACTCATCGTCGCGTCGCCAACCTCGCTAACGACGGGCTCTCCTTCGAAGAGATCGACGGCCACCGTAAACATCGGAAGATGCAATTGTTCCATCCTGGTTCTGCCTATGTATTTCCGCAGCATGGAATCGAACTTATTTCGTCTGTACTTGAAGAGCAGATACCAGTAGCCGCCACCGGGCAGCTGTCGAAATATCCACGGTGGCTGTAAATCGGCCTTAAAGGCCTGAGTAACATACTCGGGATCTAAGCCAGCCGCGTAGATGGTGCCGGTCATCGCCCCTGCGCTCGTACCCGCCAACATGTCGACATATATGCCATGCTGCTCAAGCGCTTTGAGCACACCAAGATGAGCCATGCCCCGAGCTGCGCCGCCTCCCAGTGCCAAACCAATCTGAACACCTCGCAAATGATGAACGATGCGTTCAAATCCATGCTGAAGCAAACTTCCCTGATGTGCTCCAGGAGCCTCCATTGAAAGCTTAAAGTCTCGTTTGGCGAGTTCATACAGCTCCGGTACATAGGGAGCGATTGGAATGTTGTTGTCGAGTAGCCACACAATCCTGATCTTGTCCCGCCATCCGGGTACACTCTTCACCAGTGAGTCGAGCAGAAGTACCGCTGCAGGCGCATCCTGCGGCTGAACACACCAAAGTACTATGTCGACGTAACTCATAAAACGCTTCATTACCTCTTCTGAATGATCCGCACGAATATCAAACAGAAGTTGCCTGTGTAAGGCCCATTTGCTAATAAGGTCTTGTCGCTCCTCGACCTCTCCCACAAGCAACCTAAAGGGAATGTCTTCATCGGGGTTCCAATGCTCGTCGTCACCGAGAATACATGGAGTCTCACCCAACTCTCGGAGTCGATGTGCCAATCGACCAACGAGTGGACGGCTCGCTGCAGTGTGATGCACAACACCCACGACGGATGGCTTCGGAAGCGAACGATTGGCCATCACGTATCGTTTGAATACATTCGCTGACAAGCGAAACATAGCGAGTTGAAAGTCTGCATGCTTCGCTGTCAACTGAAGCAGGTTCGATAGTGTCAGTCGGACTGCTGTCGAAGGTTCAGTAGCCTGGACTTGCAAGTAAGAGCGATCCGATAAACCGAGGGAAAATAACCCGATGACAGCCCCTCGAGCAAAAGTATCTTGTTGTATCTCCTTGCCCAGCGAATCGTAGAGCGTTGCCTGCATCCGGCCCGTGATGAGGAGATACACGTGGGCAATCTCTGATTCGACCTCAATGACCACTTCTTCCGCATGAAACGAGACCCAGTCAGCCGCATTCGTAATCGCTGCCAACGTGTCCTCGTTAAGTTCATTTGCCCATTCGAGCCGGCGAAGCTCGATCTGAAGCCGCTCAGTCGTTGGAGAAACTGGTTTTTCGGCGCTGTGATCCATCTCGTTCTCCTTGAGCGGGGTAGAATCTAAGCCCGGCGAAAGGCTTGTCGAAATGTGAGTCGAGGGTGTATCCGACAAAATCCATCGCATGCAGTCACGGTCAACCATTATCCTCCAATTTCAAAGTAGCGGCACATCAGGCTCCAGATCACATAACAACAAACTTGGCGTCACCGCAAATTACCAATCCTGCGTTGGTTCAAATCCAACCCAGCAACCAATCTCTCAAGCATTGCGGCCAATGGACTCGTTTCGCTTCCTCAATGCGTGCATTATCGCCTGGTCGCTCGCTGACGATGGAACGCAGCCCATAGGTCCGAGGGTCGGCATATCGCGCCGATGCTGTGGCTCTATTCCTGAGTGACGTTAGTGCGGAGGCGCGCCTTCGCAGGAGTGGAGGCGCGACAGTGCTCCCTGCGCGCGTTCGTTAAAGCCGTCAGGAGGAAGCCGCTGGGATGGCGGACGCGATGATGCGGCTATGCATCTTGAATGCGGAATGCTGCGCCGTTGCCGATCGTTGCGATTCTGCGTTGGGTACAACGCTTTGTGCCAGAATTCGAGAAGCGCTCGATTTCGAATTACCCTGCATGGCGAATGGAAGCTCATGGCGACGAAGGATCGACACCTCTTTACCTGCGCCGCAGGACATTGTACCGTGGCAGGAATCACCGCTCGTAGGTGAACTGACGTATCGGGCAGCACCTCGATCGGTCGTTGTTCTCTGGGTACAGACTGACGATGGTCTGTCTACGTCATCCGCCCCATGTGAATGAGGAGAGCCATGTCATCCAAAGAGAAGCAATCTTCCCCCTTCTCATATGCTGAAGTTAGTGAGCAGAAGCGCCTGAACGAGGCTCGTGAAGCTGGCATTCCGTGGAAAAAATGGGGGCCGTACCTCAGCGAGCGCCAGTGGGGCACGGTATGAGTGTACTGGGGACATGCTTTACAAAACAGACCGGAGACATGGTTTACACCATGGCGGAGAACAGTTGGCTTTCCCAGCTTTGGCTTAACGCACGAAGATGCGTTTATGCCTTGGAAAGAGACTCGAACCGTGGACCAACGCCTGCAGTTTTTATCGAGCTATCAGAAGGAAGAGATGTCCGTGACCGATCTTTGCCACGAGTACGGCATTTCACGTCCAACTGCTTACAAGTGGATCAAGCGTTACGACGAAGTTGGGCCTGAGGGCCTGCTCGATCTGACGCGGACACCGCACAGTTCCCCGTACGCAACATCGGCGGAGATCGAGAACGAGATCCTCGCGTTAAGGAAGCGATTCCCGTCGTGGGGAGCCAGGAAGCTCAAGGCAAGACTAGAGCGAATGAACCCGAACGTGACCTGGCCAGCGGCGAGCACCGTGGGGCAGATACTCAGCCGAGCCGGTCTCACCAACCCGAAGAGGAAGAAGCGACGCGCCACACCCAGCTCGCAACCGTTCTCGATGGTCACCGCGCCCAATCAGCTTTGGTGCATGGATTTCAAAGGCTACTTTCTGACTGGCGATGGGTATCGCTGCGATCCATTCACGATCACGGACGCGCATAGCCGATTTCTGATCCGCTGCCAAGCTGTAGCTCGGATGGACCTGGCACAAGTGAGCGCCGTTTGCGATGCCGCGATGCGCGAATACGGCGTGCCAGAACGCATCCGCACTGACAACGGAGCGCCATTCGCGGGCGTTGGCCTGCTAGGTCTGTCGAAGTTGTCGCTGGGATGGATGAAGCTCGGCATCGTTCACGAACGCATTCAGCCAGGGCGACCTCAACAGAACGGCAGGCACGAACGGATGCATCGCACGCTTAAGGAGGACACTGCGAAGCCGCCAGCTCGCACCGTGACGGCGCAACAGAAGAAGTTTGATCGCTTCCGCCTCGTCTTCAACCATGAGCGCCCGCATGAGGCTCTTGCCAACGAAACGCCGGGAAGCATCTACGTCCCCAGCACTCGGCTGCTCCCGAGCAGGGTAGCGAGCTTCCAATATCCCAGATCGTTCCAGACTCGGAGGGTGAACAACAGCGGGGACATCAGTTGGCATAAGGGCCGGGTGTTCGTTAGCGAGGTGTTCCGCAACGAGGAGATCGGTCTCGAACAGATGGATGAGGACGTACACCGCGTTTTCTTCTGCAACACCGAACTGGGCGAGTTCAACAGTTCAGAGATGAGATTCCGGCCTGCGATTCGCACTTGCTAGCCTATTAGAAACATAGAAGGCAGATTAGGAATGTGGCCTCATCGAAGCACGGTTCAGGTCGTGATTCACATTTGGCTCGATGTCACGCCGTAACAAATATGCTTCGACGATATTCCTCATCACCTGGACGCATGAACTCCATGTAGTTGCAACCGGCGCTCTGAGCTAAATCTGGGAAGATGCTAATGGTTTGGACCAGGGGATCGGGCAATATTTCCCCGTTCGCCGCGCTCAACAAAACGGTCGGCGCGGGTTCCTGTCCGCGATTGAATAGATACAGGGAAGGAGGCGTTGAATCGAGCTTAACTGCCAGCTCACTTATCGATGCGAAGTCAACGCCGATGGGTTCCCGGCTTCCAGGCAGAGAGAATCCCAAGGCAACAGTGAAGTCAAGCTGATGACGGTTCCTCAATTCGACCGCCAATTGAAAAGCGATAAGGCCAGCGTGGACCCACGCCTCCTTAGGCTTCCAAACCGAGTCGATGACATCGACATGCAGGTCGTCATATCGTTCGACGCCACCATCTTGGACTATCGTAAGCATCCATTTCTCGATAACCGATTTGCGGCCAGAATCGTGCAATGTGGCGTCTCCTGTGTCGGGACTGCTTCAGTGTCTATTTTCGCATCC
>Ga0206894_1017_pt1 | contig 47994 bp, 42 predicted proteins | sample Alteio_BWOrgHeat_54_FD_152953 | JGI IMG/M metagenome (GOLD analysis project Ga0206894, IMG submission 152953) | Enriched cells from forest soil in Barre Woods Harvard Forest LTER site, Petersham, Massachusetts, United States -... | ecosystem: Environmental > Terrestrial > Soil > Temperate forest >...
AAGCCATTGGCGCGCTAAATGCCAAATCCGCGAGGTCGATTTTTTCGACAAAGGACATAGCATCCACAGGTGTCGATTCGGTGCCGTCTAAAATCAGGGACAACGCTTGATCTAGATTGTGAGTGACCGCTAATGGATGTTTGATTTCAGGATTTTTTGCAATTTGGATGTTAACTAATGGCAATTTCTCCCGAATTTTTTGGGCTTGTTTGTGAAGCATCTCTTGGACGGTTGGATCACTGTCTGCGGCTTTCTTTTGTTCTAGCAGATAGTTAGCGATGCCGTCGTAAATATTAGTTAAATCTTGAGTAGCTTTTTCGATGTGATTTTGTTCCGATTCTTCTTGGAGAAAGCGTTCTTGCCGATAGGAATGCAAGACGCGCTCTCCTACTTTAGTACCTGTAAACAGTGCGCCTGCGGCAACCAGAGCTGTGGCCCCCGCCACTGGCAGCCAGGCGTCGCCGGTTTTAGCTTCACTTACAAGGGCTGTTGCTGTTTCCAATACAGCTGGTGCAACAACTTTTGTCACTGCTGCCGCAATTGCAGGCACAGATAGAGTTGATAACAAACCAACAGCAACAGAATGCACATAGCTAACAGATGTATGGTTAATCCCTAAGCGGTCTTCTCTGGCTGCTTGTAGGTGATTCAAAGCATTCGCCGAGATGCAATTTTTAGCAAAACCACCTGCTGGCAGTACGCTCATTAGATTGGCATTATATTGATTGTCGTTTAGTGATTTTGGACTTTTCACTTCCAATTGGAAGTTGTCGATCAAACCTAGCACCGTGATGACTTCATCCAGAATTTGGCTACATTCAGAAGGTCCAATATCAATTTGTTGCAAAGCTTCTGAAATCATCGGCAACTTAGATTCTAATTTTTTGGCAAACATTTTCAATTCATACATAGAATCGGGATCTTTCAATGCTTGCTGATATAAGGAAGCTAAGTAATGGGCGATACCATAATAGGCTTCTTTTTGGACTTGCACTTTTTGGACATGTCGATCGCGTTTAAATAGTTCGACATTTTCCTCTTTACGTGTGTAAGGCACAACGGCGATGTCGCTAGCTTTATTGGCTAAGGTATGTGTGGTGGCAACAAGTGTTAATCCTAAGAAATTCAAGGGTTTAACCCCAAACACTGCATCCACAGCTTTATTTACAACTAGAGCGCCTGCTACAACACCACCACTCAACAATAGGTGGTCCATATTTTTGCACAAATGCACCAGTCCCATTCCTGTCAGTACAATCGGTATGGCCGTTACACCAAGCAGCACGGCAGAACCATGTGCGAATTTCGTTAAGTAATGGCACGCGCCGAGTGTAGCATTGTGGATATCTGAATGACATTTTTTGGCAACTTGCGTGATAGCAGCATCGCAAACTATGTGGCGCTTAAACAAGCCTTTACGCGAATTATTCTCATCAACAGCTAAGATATTATACAACATACCTTCAGCAGCTGCTAGTTTAGCCTGTTGTATAGGTTTGGAAAAATTCAATGTAGACATAAAGCCTCTTATTTAAGTATTTATTATTTATATTGGTATAATTAAAGTGAGAAGTATAATCTAAATTAAGATTTGATTCAAGGCAATTATGCTCCGCTTTTTGGAAAATAAATACTTGATTTTATGGTGGTTAGATGCCTAATAAGACAAAAGAACAACTGCGTTTAATCGAGCACAGAGATCGCAGCAAAGACTGGCGCCATTGGGGTCCGTACTTAAGCGATCGTTCGTGGGGCTCTGTACGAGAGGATTATAGCGATAACGGCGACGCCTGGGAGTATTTTTCTCACGATCATGCACGCAGTAGAGCTTATCGGTGGAATGAAGATGGTCTCGGAGGCATATCTGACCGGATGCAATTTTTATGTTTTGCCCCTGCCTTTTGGAACGGACGCGACCCTATTCTTAAAGAGCGGTATTTTGGGCTGACGAATAATGAAGGCAATCATGGTGAAGATGTAAAGGAATATTACTTTTATATAGACAATACGCCCACACATAGTTACATGAAGATGCTATATAAGTATCCCCAGACCGAATACCCTTATCTCAAGCTCATCGAAGAAAATCGCAAACGCACCACCCAAGATCCCGAATATGAGCTCCTTGATACTGGCATTTTCGATCAAGGTCGCTACTTTGACATCTTCATCGAATATGCTAAAGCAGATCAAGATGATGTTCTAATCAAAATCACAGCACATAATCGTGGCCCTGATGCAGCAGAACTTTACATATTGCCTACATTATGGTTTCGCAATACATGGAGTTGGGGATATCCTGAAGGACCGATGGGTGATGTCCCTAGTATGCCAAAACTCCACCTTGATCAACCCTCAAATCATGATGTTACAGCGATCTATGCAGATCATCCAACATTGTCGAACTACACATTATATGCAGAAGGAACTAACAAAGCACTCTTTACAAATAACGATACAAATAACGAGCGCATTTTCCATTCTCCTAATACCACGCCCTATGTGAAAGACGCTTTTCATCGGCATCTCATTGGTAAAGAACATGGCATTGTCAATCATCTGCACGAAGGGACAAAAGCAGCCTTAGTCTATCATTCGACTGTTAATCCTGGCGCAGCGTGGACGGTACGTTTGCGACTAACAAATGGACAGTTAGTAGCTCCTTTTAAAGATTTCGATGCCATATTTACTGTGCGTAAAGAGGAAGCGGACGAGTTCTACCATTCAATGCAAAGTGATAAAATTTCGGCTGAAGAGAATAGCGTGCAACGTCAAGCATTAGCTGGTCTGTTGTGGTCAAAGCAATTGTATTATTATGATGTCAAACAATGGCGCAACGGTGATCCAGTGCCTCCTTGTCAACGTAAAAAGCCGTTAGATAGAAATCACCAATGGGATCACTTGGTGAATTTCGACGTGATCTCGATGCCCGACAAATGGGAATTTCCCTGGTATGCCAGCTGGGATTTAGCCTTCCATTGTGTGTCGTTGGTGCTTGTTGACCCCGACTTTGCCAAGCGCCAGCTAACACTCATGACCCGTGAATGGTATCTCCATCCTAATGGACAACTGCCCGCCTATGAATGGGCCTTCGGTGACGCAAACCCTCCTGTGCTCGCTTGGGCTGCTTGGCGTGTGTACAAAATCGACGCGCATATTACAGGGACTTTAGACATTGAATTCCTTAGTGGAATATTCCATAAGCTCTTGTTGAATTTTACCTGGTGGGTAAACCGCAAAGATTCGGCAGGACGCAATGTATTCCAGGGGGGGTTTTTAGGACTAGATAATATCAGCTTATTCAACCGCAGTGCGCCTTTGCCTAGTGGTGGGCACATCTATCAGTCCGATGCCACCGCGTGGATGGCCTTCTATTGCATCATTATGATCAAAATTGCCATAGAGCTTTCACGCGATCGCGCTGTCTATCAAGACATGGCCTCCAAGTTTTTTGAGCATTTTATGCGCATTGGGGATGCGATGCTTAATTGTGGGGGCAAAGGGCAAAGTCTATGGGCGCCTGAAGATGGCTTTTTTTATGACGTGATCAGCATGCCTAACGGCAAAATCACACATTTGAAAGTGCGATCACTTGTCGGATTGCTGCCGCTGCTGGCTGTTGAAACAGCTCCCGATGAATATGTGAATCAACACCCTCTTTTTAAGGAACGCGTGATGTGGTTTTTAACCCACCATCCTATGTTCCAGCAAAATATGGCACCGATTCATGTGGTCGATGGTAAGAAGAAACGTTTACTGGCTGTACTCACAGAGGATAAACTTAAAAGCGTTTTGAGCTATCTGCTCGACGAAAACGAATTTCTTTCTGAATATGGAATTCGATCTATTTCCAAATATCATGAAAAAAATCCTTACAAACTTACTATCGAAGGCAAAGACTACACCATCAGCTATGAGCCGGGAGAATCGCAAACGCGCTTATTCGGGGGCAACTCCAACTGGCGAGGACCTATCTGGCTCCCCCTTAATTTTCTTATCATCGAATCGCTGCAAAAATTCCATTATTACTATGGGAATGAATTTAAAGTCGAATGCCCTACAGGCTCAGGCAATTGGATGACACTTTGGGAAGTAGCCACAGAGATCTCACAAAGACTGATCAACCTTTTCATGCCGAATAACAAAGGACAGCGTCCGATTTTCGGCGAACATGAAATTTTCGCTAAAGATCCGTACTGGCGCGATTTGGTGCTCTTTAATGAGTATTTTCATGGTGATAGCGGCAAAGGGCTAGGAGCGAGTCATCAAACAGGTTGGACTTCACTTGTGGCCAAACTTGTGCAGCAATCCGGACGTTCCGCTAAACGCACATGGCGGGAGCAATCGGCCCATTACAAAACCAAGCTTTAGAAGCTGACAAGACTGACAGGAAATAAGTCAGTTGGTGTCTTTAGGGCGCGAATGTGAAAGGATGTAAGCTGCCACATCAAGCGCTTGCTTTTCAGTGAGCACGGGGGTAGCATCATCGTAAGGCATGTTCCAATAGATAAAGGCTGCCAACGTCTCTGGGCGGTTGAAACCTGCTGCATCATTGAAACTATGCTCTCCCCACAAAGGGGGATTATTTTCCCCTCCCTGTCCATCATCGCGATGGCATAAGGCGCAGTATGTGTGGTAGACACGCTTTCCTTGTTCCGCATCACCTTTGCTTTGCACCGAGAGAGGTTTTAACCCAAGCCAGGGGATTGGCGCATAAATAGGGACGTCTTTTGATATCCAATGTAGATATGTCACAACAGACAGCATCAATTCACTATCTAACGGCAAGGCTGTGCCATTCATACTACGCATAAAACAATTGTTAATACGCGCTGGAAGGTCTAAAACACGCTTAGCACGATCTTCATAGCTTGGATATTTTGCTGCGACGCCCACTAATGAAATGCTGCCCTGAACTCCTCCAGTGGTATCTCCCCCGGAGAAGTGACAATTGGTGCAGTTTAAGCCGTCCCCAATGTATTGTTTAGCATACGTTTGTGTATCGATAAGAACAAGATAGCCTTGTCTGGCATAGTGTCGTATGCCATTTGGAGCTTCATTGGGATCAACGAGGTCCAGCTTATAACGCGTCAAAGTGGCAGCTTCGCGCGCTTGTTTATGCGCTAAATAATCTCGCGTTGGCGATGAGATGCCCATCTCACCTGCACGAAAGAGGTACACAACAAAAAAAATAAAGCCGATTACACAGAGACAGCCTAATATTGCGCGTTTAATCATGCATCCATCCGATGTCAATATGGAATTCATCTATCAAATAGTCATTTGAATCGCAAGCTAATTAATTGGACATGGACGAACTGGACTGATTGGACGACCTGGACTACCTGGACGAATTGGACGAATAGAACGCAGTTAGAAAGAGCCGTCCAGTTTGTCCAATTCGTCCAATCAGTCCAGTTCGTCCATGTCCAATTATCATCATTATTCTCCTTATTATTACCACTATTCTTTAACTAATCTTAATCATTTATTGCTATAATATTGATTACTTTTAAAATAAAGCGTCAAAAAGGATCTATATGAAAGTCGTGTCAAATTATCCAAGCCCTGCGTTAGTGACTTACAGTCCACAGATCGTTAGTCCAAACAACTCACCTGCGCTACCAGCAGTTACCAGCGAAGCACCCACCAAAGATCCCTTAAGCATCGACAAACTCGACGTCCTACTTTTTGCTGCTTCTGCCTATATGTGGTCGGTTAAATACATCAACAATGATCAACTCGATTCTGCCACTTTGATCAAATTAACCGCGGGGAAAATCATTGTTTCAGGTTTGCGCCTATTCAAAAGCATGCAGACCTGGAAGGGCTTTTTCGCGCACCAGCTCCTTAAAGCTGGCTTAGTAGGTGCGGGGGTCTTTATGCCTGAAGTGCGTCCTGCAGCTTATGTCTTCAATGCGTTTACTATCGGTCATCTCGCACATAGTGCCTTGAGTGGATTAGCCACATGCTGGAAAAATGCTGCCGACCGTCCTGTACGCGCGATGTTAAAAGCGCTTGTCACACATCTTCCAACGGCGGTGGTTGCCCTCGATAAAGTCAGCGAATTGAGCTATAAGAACTTTGAACAAAGCACCTTCACTGACCCCCTACAACGAGCTGATGAGGTTATTATTTCAAAAGAGCAAAAAGAAGCCTGTGAGTTATTGCCCGATGATAAGCAGTGTTTGCCGAAACTCAGCGAAACAAGACTACATTGCATTGCAGACCCTAATTCTAAAGCATGTCTCGCTGGTAGAGCATATTTCATGCCCCATATGGATTATATGCATAGAAATACCGCCTGCCTAAAGAATGGATACCATATCAGTACTGAATGTACAACAAAATCACGCGCCCTCTTTGATCTGTGCTTCAAAGATGATACTTCTGAAGCTTGTAAGGATGGACGTGATGCTTTTGCTAACTATCAGCAAAGAACCAACTACTTTAGTGAACAACGAGAAAAGTACTTTAAAAACAACGCTAAAACTAATGCTACAGCGCATGTCAATACAACAGCCACGCATGATGTCCCAATGGAAACGGTTTTAAGATCAAATTACCTCGCAGCGTGTGAAAAAAAGCTAGAAACACCGGCCTGTGAAATAGCAGAAGATAAACTTCGAGAATATTTGAATGGCGACACTGGCACAGCTACTAATAACGATGGATGTCCAAAGATTGGTGCGGACAAGTTGGCAACGCTCAATGTAAAGTCAGCCGCTGATAGGGTCTTAGATCCAACGCTAAAGCCCTCCTGCCCAGAACATGCCAAAGTGATTTTGATGGGCTCGGCAGAAGATCTCAATTGCAAGAGCGCCAAACGCGTCTATCTCAAGCTGCAAAAAGAGTTTCACCCCGACCGTGTATCTGAAAAGGAACTAGCCACAACAATTACCCAAAAGATTGGACCGGCTTGGGAAACGGTAAAGAAACAGTTTAAGTGTTAAATTTCAATGAGGCTGGATCATCCCTTTGGAAGCTCTTTGGGTTGATTCGGCTTCCATACGGCCACCATTTTAGCAATAATTGTAGCCACGAAAAGCTGTCCAAACATCGCTTCAAGCACCGTCAATGTTTTCACATATTGATGTAGCGGCACGATATCGCCTAAACCTAAGGTCGTTATTGTGCAAAAACTATAATAAAAGAGATTAAACTGGTCTGTCACGGCATTGATCAAATGATGTACCCCTGGTTGAGCCTCATCAAGGCCTTTAAAGCTATCGGGCACAAAAAAATTGGCTAACCAATAAGCTTTTGACCACGCTATCCCTGCCAGCAAGTAGATGATGATCGCTCCAAAGATCAAATTTGTATCAATATCAGTGGCAAATAAAACCTTCTTAGCGATGATCACCATAGAAAGCACCAAAAAGAAACTAAGCACCATTTGGCTAAAAGCTAAGAGGGTCAACGAATTCGAAGCTATCCCCCAAAGATCTAAAACCACAAAAGGAATAACTAGCATAAAGGCCCACAGCAGCAAAGTATGCTCTTTTCTAAAATTCCACAGCATCGATGCCATCAGGAGATAAAAACAGGTCTGCACAAAAAGAGCTTGGTAAAACCCTTTCATCAAGATAGGCGCCACTAAGATGATCACTACGAGTAAAGCGAAGGTGGTCAAAAAACCACGTAGAGGCTTATGCGATTTATCTGGATGAGCATTATCGGCGGGATCGGCATTCATAGGTGCTCCATATATTTGATGCACTGATGATCATAAACAGAGTATCAAATTTTTCCTATAAGGTAAATCGGAAGCTACAAAGGGACCTAAAGTACTAAAGGACGTTTTAAACACTTACCACGGAGATTTTCGTAAAGATTTTTTCAATTCGATGTAATAAAATCTTGTCTGTTTATGTTTTATTATGTAAAATGTTAATATTTAACTATTTAATAGCGTGGTTTTATGGATATTGAATTAATGCCGAGTATTTATTGTTTCCTAGCCGGCGCCCTCATTGCTCTTGTGGCAGTAGGTGTGTTGCGCATTTTTTATCCACATAAAATCATCAAGGCACTTAATGCCACTGAAGCCGATTTTATCGCTGATGAGGAAATCGAAGCAAAAGAAGACGAAATCGCTAAACGCTGATTTCACCGTATAACGGCAGCGTCCTTTAGGTCGTTTTGGTCCTTTTTGTCCCTTTTTTTGATGCCTAATGATCGTTGGGATAAAAAGGTTCGATGTGCACCGTTACATCTTGCACCTGCGCCCAATCTTTTTGAATTTCAACACGCACCTTTTGGCTGATGGCATGTGCCACCTCGACAGATAGCAGCGGATCAACCTCGACATCAATATCAACATGTGCATCGGGTCCTGAAAGCTGTATGCGTATCTTTTCGGTCCCTTTGACCCCATCCACGCGACTAGCTGAAGCTCGCACGCGCCGAAAAAACTTTTCTTCGGGAGCTCTATCAACAAGTTGGTTCAAATTTTGGCGTAAGGCATTAATACCCACGACAACCATAATCACAGCAATTATTAGGGCTCCAATGTGGTCGATAGGAAGACTCCACTCTGGAACATATGCACCAATGACTAGAGCAACAGCGGCACAGAGACTAGTGAGGGCGTCCATTCGATAGTGAAGGGCTTCAGCGGCTAGCGCTGGACTGTGCTGCCGTTTAGCAGCACGCATGACGATGTAATAGCACATTTCAAGTAAGATCACTGCTGCAAAAGGGATAACCCAAGCGTAGGTATTAAGGGTTTTATCTGGTGAACTCTCTGACAGTTGAAATAGCTGCTGAAAAAACATGCCGCCGCCAATGACAATCATCAACAACCCCAGTTGCAGCCCAACAAGAGGTTCAAACCTGCCGTGGCCAAACGGATGATTCGTATCTGGCGGCCGGGCTGCCAGCTTCAAACAGATGATGAGCAAGCCAGTGGCTGTCACATCGAGCAAACTTGATAATGCATCCATAAGTAAAGCCGCACTTCCATAAAGCCATACGCCGATAAATTCGGCGATGATGATAGCTAGGCGGATGGCTACTCCCTTCAAAGAGGAAGCGACAAGCTGGCGCAACCGAATTTTGCGCTCGCGAAAAACCTGTTCTGGAACAGGAACGGGATTGGGAAAATGCCCTTGCATTAGGTAACCTGAAATAGATGTTTCGCGCGATCGAGATTTTCTGGTGTCCCCACCACCACCAAAGCATCTGACGCTTGGAGTGTTGTATCAGCTTCGATGGCGGTGAGTGTTTGATTTTGTCTCTTGATGAGCACGACTGTTAGTCCGTGGGCTTTCTTTAGCTCGCTAGTCACAATGGTTTTGCCTATCAATGGAGAGCCATCGACTAAGCGAAGCGTTTCGATACGCGCTTCATTGGGGTCGAGTGGAGTGGCGGTCTTCTCTAGGCTTTGCCAGCGCAGAGTTTCATAGCCCTCCATGCGCACGGTATGGGCACATTTGGCAATATGAGATTGCGATACATCACACTTTTGCAAGACGCGCGTGAATATCTCCAAAGAAGAACCAAACTCATCGGGAATGACATCATCAGCACCGATATGGAACATTTTCTGCACATCTTTAAAATAAAGGGTACGCGTAATGATATACACTGAGGGGTTGAGGTCTCTGGCAGCTTTTACAATTCTTTTGGCAGCGGCAGCATCGTTAATGACGACAGCTACAGCGCGAGCGTCTTTGATGCCAGCATGCAGCAAGACCGAATGATGCGAAGGGTCTCCGTAGTGAATTGGTTCTCCATTGGCTCTTTCCACTTTTACAGTCTCTGGATCGGTTTCTAAGATAAGATAAGGCAAGTCAACATCTTTAGCTGCTTTTGCTAGATGCTTACCGCGCAGTCCAAAGCCCACAATAACGATATGTCCTTTTTTGGCTTTTTGGCTTTGCTCTTCACCGGCAAAATTGAACCCTGTCTTTAGTCGCTGTGGCAAAGGGAGGCGGTTGATATGATGTGAGAATTGATGTGACAGTTGCATCAAGGAAGGAGTGACTGCCATGGTCAATATCGAAACGGCTAAAAACAACTGATAATTATAATCTGAAATCAGCCCTAAATCCATGCCTGAATGTGCCAAGACAAAAGCAAATTCACCAATCTGGCTCAAGGCCACGCCCGCCAACACCGCCGAACGTAATGGCATACCTAGTAACAAACCTATGCCACCACACACCACGCATTTGAGACTTAACACCAGCACTGTGATTAGCATAATGGTTAGTGGTTGGTGGACCACAAACCCAACATCGAGTAGCATACCCATAGAGACAAAGAAGAAACTGGTGAAGATCTCTTGAAAAGGCAGCACGTGGCCAATCGCTTCGTCGCTATATTCTGATTCAGAAATGACTAATCCCGCAAAAAAAGCTCCTAGAGATAACGACAAACCAACAGATGAAGTCACCCAAGCCACCACAAAACAGATGGTCAACACGCTAAGCAAGAAAAGCTCACGCTTGCGTGTGCGTGTGACATAATACAGCAATTTAGGCACCCCACGGAAGGCAATGACTGCTGTCAGCAAAAGAAAAGCTAATCCTTTCAACAAGTTGTAGAAGTGATCGATATCAAACTCTTCCCCTTGTCCTGCCAGCAATGGCAACAACAGCATCATAGGTACGGCAACAATATCTTGGAAAATGAGCACCCCAATGATCAAACGCCCGTGAGCACTCTCGCTATCGCCAGTTTCATCTAAGGCTCGCAATACAATGGCTGTACTACTTAAGGCAAGCAAGAAGCCCATGAAAATTGCAGATGCGGTCGAAAAGCCAATGATATACTTTCCCAATAAGAAGCAAGTGGCAATAGAACCCAAAACCTGCAAGACTCCACCGCCAAAGAAATAGTAGCGGTATTTGACGATGTTTTTGATGGAAAATTCCATTCCCACAGTGAAGAGTAGGAGCACAACGCCTAGCGTAGCCAGCTGATCGACGTCATCAATCGCCTTAACAAGGCCTAGACAATGAGGACCACATAGTACGCCAGTGATTAGAAAGCCTACCACAGAAGGCAGCCCCGCGCGGTGGCAAATCAGCAAAACGGCGATGGATAAGGCGAAAATGATGACAATCTCTTTGAATATCTGGATTTCCATATGCGAATTTTATGCATCCTCAGCAAGAGTTTCTAAATAACACCGAATTTGATCAATATAATCACTATAGTTATTTTGAAAATCTATTGCACTATGTTCGTAAAAAATATCTGGAATAACCCCCTGATCTTCAATAAAAACACCACCAGGACGCTCTGCAAGGGAAGTGGTGTAAGAAATTTCTGCGATCCCATTAAGATTGGGAAAAACGGCTTTGCCCAAAATCCCCCCCGCTCCAGCTGTTGGCACCCCCATAATGGTAGCCCGCTGGTTATCTTGCATGATAGCGGGAAAGAAGTCGGCTCCCGAAAAATCCATAGCATTTGTTAACACCAAGATTGGTTTAGTAAAACGGATCTCGGCATGGGGCGTAATGGGGCCAATGCCATAGACATTTCCAAGCTCGGTAATTTTTCTACCGCTATTCCACGCATCGATAATAAAGTTATAATAGCTTAGCAAAGCACCACTCACTTCAGCGTTAACGGGCATGCCAGCAACCGTATCTCCTAAGAGGTCGCGCGCGTCCTCATCTGTCTTAATAGCTTCATAAGCAGCCTTTTCGCTGAGGGCAAAAAAAACATCTTCTTGAGTTAACACTTGTCTATGCTGTGGCACAACTAAGGGGCGGTCTGTTAACATTGAAACTAGAGTGTACATATACAAAATCAAGCCACCGGGATTATTCAACTGATCGATCACTAACACATCGGCTTCTTTCTGGAAATAGTCCATGATGCCAGCAAAGTCCTTTACTGCTTTGTCGACATCTTGGGGCTTGTAAGATGGGATCCGCACATAACCTGCACGCTGTTTGTTGGAAAGTTCGAATAGATAGGCATGAAACTCTTCACTATCAGCAACCTCCCAAAGATATTCCCCTAAAGGAGGAAGATAACTCACTTTAGCTCCAATCATATCACTAGGTTGATCTGCCACAACCCGAGCTTGTTTAAAAGTTTCATAATGTGGGATAAGCAGCTGCTTTTTAAAAAAAGGATGATTAGCAACTGACTGCTTTCTGATTTGTGCACTTGTAACGGCCATGCGTGCCATCTTCTTGGAAGCCGCGGAGTAGATGCTTTTTATTTCTTCTGGATGGTAGGCCCACTCTAATTCCGCTTCAATCGTTTCTGCCGTTTCCTTCTTTACCCCCAAAATTTTGACGGTGCCCTTTGGCACTACATGCCCGAGTCTGCCCTGCCGTGTGGTTAAATATATTTCAGCTAATGCGTGATTCGTTGCCCCTTGATACGCGTAAAACTGTTTTTTGATGATTTCAGCGATTGCTTGCCTGACAGGTTTCTCATCAAAGAGCATGATCTCATCGCCGATGGAAAATGGAAATGGATGCTTGGCATCAATGAACTCCTCATCGATATGGGTGATGAAATAACGATCACCTGCATGTCTGACAATAAAGGGCAATACGGCAAGTTCGGTAGAAAAAAACTCAATCGCCACGTGGTGATCGTGGAGCGAACTAAAAAATTGGCCTAGCAGCGCTTGATACTCTTTTAATGTGGGCACTTTCTTGGCTTTGACCGCCTTGCTGGCTACTGAAATTTCCTTATTTAAATCCCAGCCAAAACGCTGCGTTTTAAATTCAAGCGGCGCATAACAAGTTAAAAAAGTATTTTTGATAAACTCAAGGTCCCCTAGCATCCGTTGCCGTCCAAACTCTGGACTTTCAGCAGCCATTAATGGCAGGAAAACAAGAACACTTAAAAACACGATCTTTTTTATTAACATCATTAAAATCTATTGGTTTTGAATTAAAAAACGAAACAAATTTATATAACATATAAAATAAAAAGTAAATGCTAAAAAAGGGAATGGACGAAATGGACTACATGGACTGAATGGACTGCATGGACATTTTAGGAATGTCCATAAAGTCCATTTCGTCCATGTAGTCCATTCAGTCCATCGCACCTTTGCGCTTATATTGATTGATGATGCCTCCAGCTAATAAGATCGCGCGCTGCCGCTCACTCAGGGTGTGCGCCGTTTGATAACTTTCTCCATTTGTTTGATTCACAACAGTCAAAGTATTACCCTTTTCAAGGGTTTGATGCATATTTTCAATACTCAAAATATCACCAGGCGTGATCCCTTCATAATCTTTAGACTTAACAAACGTGAGTGGTAAAATGCCAAAATTCACCAGATTTTGCCAATGGATGCGGGCATAGCTTTTAGCAAGCACCACTTGTACGCCAAGATAGCGACATGCCAGCGCGGCATGTTCGCGGCTAGATCCTTGCCCATAATTCAAACCTGCAATGATAAAATGCCCTTTCTCACGTTGTTCCCACACTCTTTGATAATAGTTTTCATCAAGTTGGGAAAATGTGAATTTGCTAATTTCAGGAATATTGCTGCGGAAAGGCAATACTTTCGTCCCTGCTGGCAAAATCGCATCTGTTGAAATATCATTCCCCACTTTTATGCCAACCATCCCTTGTACCCTATCTGGAAATGCACCAAAATCCGGGATGGGCTTAATATTGGGGCCCTTCTCTAAAGTAAAGCCTTTGTTCTCTTGAGGAGGTTTTGAAAGCATATCGACATTCACGGAATAATGATCAGGCTCTTCCACATGGGGATAAGGAATATTAAGTTCCCTAGGATCTGTAATAACCCCACGCAGAGCCGAGGCGGTAGCGGTCTCTGGACTACAAAGATAAACAGCATCTTCTTTGGTTCCTGAGCGCCCCGGAAAATTCCTAGGTACAGTGCGAAGGCTATTTTTTCCAGTAGCCGGGGCTTGTCCCATACCAATACAACCATCACATCCCGTCTGGTGGATGCGCGCACCTGCATGAATTAATTTCTGCAGCCATCCACATTTCGTGAGATCTTCAAGAATCTGGCGCGAGGTAGGATTAATATCAAAAGATACGCGACTATGCACTTGATGTCCCTCCATGATCATAGCTGCGATGACGAAGTCGCGAAAGCCTGGGTTAGCAGATGAACCGATCATAGCTTGGTAAATATCGCGTCCTGCTACTTCGCTCACCTTAACGACATTATCAGGACTGCTGGGACAGGCAATCAACGGCACAAGTTCGCTTAAGTTGAGCTCCTCGTATTCATCATAAGTGGCATCGGGATCTGCAATGAGCTCAGACCAATCACTTTCACGTTTTTGTGATTTCAAAAAACCCCTGACCTCATTGTCAGAGGGAAAGACGCTTGTAGTAGCGCCTAATTCAGCCCCCATGTTGGCAATGACATGTCGATCCATCGCTGTGAGGCAAGCCAGGCCGGGACCGTAATATTCGATAATCCAGCCCACTCCCCCTTTAACACTATGGCGACGGAGCAATTCTAAGATGACGTCCTTGGCGCTGACCCAAGCTGGAAGCTTTCCTGTGAGTTTGATGCCCCATATTTTGGGCATCTTCATATAAAAAGGGAGACCAGCCATAGCCATAGCCACTTCCAAGCCACCAGCGCCTATAGCCAGCATGCCTAATGAGCCGGCGGCAGGTGTGTGGCTGTCGGAGCCCAGGAGCGTTTTTCCGGGAACACCAAAGCGTTCCATATGCACAGGATGACTCACTCCATTTCCGGCGCGGCTATACCAAATGCCAAAGCGATTGCAGGCAGATTGCAGGAAGATGTGATCGTCGGCGTTCTTATGATCTGTTTGCAGTAAATTGTGGTCGACATATTGCGCTGATAGTTCCGTTTTAACCCGGTCCAAGTCCATAGCCTCGAGCTCAAGCATTACCAAAGTGCCTGTGGCATCTTGGGTGAGTGTTTGGTCGATGCGAATGCCGATTTCTTCACCCGCCCGCATAGAACCTTCGACCAGATGGCTTTCAATCAGCTTTTGTGCGACATTTTTTCCCATACCCCCTCCTCCTTTGCCAAAATCAACCATATACAATTTCTGCTAATAAACATAACAATTACTGTCTAATATCAAATGTTGTATTCTTAAGAGGTAATTGAGAGTTATGATACAATGCGCATTGCAATTATTGGAGCTGGCTTTTGTGGCTTAGCCACAGCTTGGTTCTTAGCCCAACATAAAATCTTCGACATCACCCTCATTGATGCTAAACACATAGGCCAAGGCACCTCTGGCATCGCCGCGGGATTACTGCATGGCTATGCAGGCGCCCATTCCAAACGAAATTGGCGAGCCACTGAGGGGTTAGCCGCCACACATCAGCTACTACAAGTGGCTCAAGAGACCTTAAATGCGCCAGTGGCGACACGCTCCGGCATCCTTCGAACAGCCATCACTCCCCTACAAATTGCGGACTTCACCGCTTGCGCACAAGCCAACCACAGCGATGTGCAGGCTAAAACGGCTGCAGAAAACGTAGCATTGATGCCGAACATTGTCCCTGCTCCTGGAATTTTCATTAGCTCCGGATGTGTTGTCGATTGCCAACTCTATTTGCAAGGTTTGTGGCAAGCCTGTATGTTGCGTGGTGTGCAATTTGAACAACGTCATGTGACCAAGCTTGCCGAGCTTGACTCCTACGACCATATTATTGTTGCCGCAGGGGCTGCCACTAACCAACTACCTGAACTAAAAGATCTACGCCTCAAGGCTATTAAAGGACAAATCTTAGAACTCGCATGGCCTAACGCGATGCCTCCACTGCCTTGCCCGCTCAACTCACAGGCCTACCTCATCATGCATCATCATGGGTTGTCATGTACGGCAGGAGCAACCTTCGAGAGGGAGTTTAACACACTCGAACCAAACCTAGATGTAGCGGTAAATGAAATTATGCCTAAGCTACAAGCCTGCATTCATGGCTTTGAACACTATGAGATCCTGGCCTGTCGCGCTGGCGTGCGTGCCGCCACGCCAGATCACAAACCATTATTGCTAAAGCATGGGGCCAATTGTTGGGTGCTTACTGGCATGGGGTCTAAGGGGCTGCTCTATCATGCCCTGTTTGCCAAAGAGCTTGTTGAACAAGTTGTGTCTAGTTATAAAGGACAAAGGACCTAAAGGACCAAAACGACCTAAAGGACAAAAAGGACTGTGATTGAGATGGTTAATCCAATTATTCTAAGACATGGGGGTTATCAAAATTTGCTTTCTTATCGGAAAGCTGAGATTGTCTATGACGCTACGGTTTATTTTACAGGCCGATTTTTTCGTAAAGGAGATCGCACCATTGATCAAATGGTTCAAGCGGCACGCTCCGGCAAGCAAAATATTGCAGAAGGTAGCCAAGCTTCGGGCACTTCCAAGGAAATGGAGCTCAAACTCACAAATGTAGCGCGCGCAAGCCAAGAAGAGTTACTGATCGACTACCAAGATTTTCTAAGATCACGAAGTCTTGTTGAATGGCCTAAAGATCATCCTTATGCACAGCGCTTACGAGAGCTTAACAGACAGCCAAATGCCAGCTATGAAACTTTCAAAAAAGGCATCGAAAATGAAAGCCCCGAAATTTGTGCCAATGTGATCATTGGCTTAATTAAAGTGACCAATTATTTATTAGACCAGCAGATTCGGCAGTTAGAGCAAAATTTTCTCAAAGAAGGCGGTCTCCGCGAAAGAATGACAAAAGCAAGATTAGCCACTAGAAGCAAAAATAATGTCCTTTAGGTCCTTTAGGTCCTTTAGGTCCTTTTTGTCCTTTTTTAGGTGACAATTACCCCTCTTTTACGTAAGATGTTAAGCACTTATTACTTAAACAAGTGTTTTTATGAGCAGTGTACCCTCTGTCCCATCGCTTAGTCTTGGATTGTCACCCAGCCCACACGCACATTCAAGCTTGAAGAGAACAGCTTCCGCAGCTGGACTCGATCGCATCAATAGAGCGGCTAGCACAGTCTGGCTTCAACTATGGGAACCGTCGTCTGAGCTTAGATTTTCGCCATCGCCACCCACGCCGCTTACTCCTGTGAGTGCCACCCCGCCTCCTCTCTGGATGCTTCATTTCCAAAATGGTGACATGCTCGTATTGAATGATCAAAATATGCAAAGGCTGGAAACAAATTTTGTATTGATTAAAAACTTCCGGCAAAATAATAGCCAAGAAATTAGGCTGCCTTTAGAAAACAGCATAGCTTTCGGTCGGCTGCTCGAAATTTTCACCAACCCACAGAGCCTGAACAACCTAAACTTTAACGATATTGATGAACTATTTGCCCTTTCACTACTAGCTGATACGCTTGAATTTTCTGATTTGGCAAACATCATGCGAGCGCGCATTACTGATTTACTTGAGTATCAAATCCACCACGATCGCAGTGAAGCATTGCAAAAAGCGATTGAAATGCATCAGTATGCAATCGAACGCAAATTCAGCGCTTTTCAAGCAGGCCTCGAAAAATGTATTAGTCACCTATTGAGAATCGAAGCCAAAATGAAGAGTAAGCAGATTTTAATTGACCGCATGGAACTGCTGAGAGGCGTGCCTATAAAGTACCTAGGCTTACCCTCTTCGCAACTTAACGATGCACAACTACATAAGGTATGTAAAACACTGCCATCCCTCAACGAGTTAGATCTCGGAATGTGCTCAAGCATTACCACCCATGGGTTGAAAGGTTTAAGATGGCTACCCTCACTACAAAAACTAATCTTCAGTAATTGGAAAGGATATTCCAAACAGACTGGAGGCCCTTCGGTAGAACCACTGGCTTTTCTACGCAAAACGACCACACTGCAGTCTTTAACCTTAAGCAATTGCGCTAATCTCCAGGATAAAGATCTCGCTGAGGTAGGAAATCTTCCACAACTCAAAGAGCTTGATATTGGAGATAATAATTTTAGCGATGCGGGATTGCTGCAGCTCCAAAAGCTACAAACATTACAAAGTCTAGACATCTCCTCTTGCATGCATATCAAAGGACCCGGCCTAGAAGCGCTTATTGCCGCCCTACCGACATTAAAGTACATTAAATGTCATTATATCAAACTTCCCAAAAGCTTATCCCAAACAATTGCCAAATTAACAGCAGCCGATGGGGCTTTCGAGCGCGATTCTAGCGACGAACAGGTGCTCATCCGCAAAAGAGCGTAAAACCCTTCAGTCGTACATGTTCAGGCTAATATCTTAGGCCGCTACCGCGGCAAGCTACACACTCGTGAATATGTACCATCCACTCCTTTTATTCTAATTAGTTAATTTCATAAAACCTCATAAAAATTTGCTTATTATAAAACTAATTGTTTATAATTAAATTAATAAACAAACTCGATAAATATCATAATGCGAGGTTTTTTTATGAGCTTAAATCTGCCACATGGGCCCAATGCTGGAGATTACGATCCTAAACTAGCGCTACCCACCAACACCCCACCATCACAATCTATTGAAGCTAAGCCTATTGAAGCTAAAGCTAAAATGAGTGGTGGACAAGCTGTCTCGTACCTAAAAGGGATACGCGCCCAAATCAGCGCTTTTTTTGGCCGGATTAGCAACTACTTCGCCATGAAGTCTTTAGAGAGGAAATTCGAGTCGCTCAAAGGGAAGGTTTCAACATTCGATTCCATCAAAGATGATAAAAGCAAACTACATGCATCTATTCGTGCATCTATTAAAGAAGCCAAAACTGCCTTTACAAAATTAGAATCTCGCGTCAGTGATCCCTTAACAACTCAGAAATTGAAAGTAATGCAGGATGGCCTTGGGCATATGGACCGTCAAATACGCCCCCTAATAAGCGAGAGTAAAGCAAAACCCTTAGTAAATGCTGCACAGTCCCATCAGACCACGCCTACCAAAACGACTTTACAACCAGATAGTTTTCAAGCCCCTAACACAGAACTCACCACGATTTCCGAAGATGCCGAGGATGACACAGTGAATCCGCAAGAGACATTAGTGCAAGAAGGGCTGCCAGTTATAAAAACAACACATAAAAGCCTTCATGCAAGAAACGAAACCACCGCAAAACTAGAAACTGGTGTCGACCTTCCATTTATTGATACCGCCAGTAATATAGAAAAAGATATCAAAGCCTTGAGGTTGGATTTGAAGCTCATTAGTGATAAAGACAAAGCCCTAGCCAAAAAAGTGATAGATTTATCAAAAAATCTGACAGCATTGTATCAGGAAACTGTCCGTGCTAATCACAACTACAACACTGGGGCGGGCGGCTTAAAAGTTGAAGTCAGAAATGCACAGCCCACTCAAATGAAAGAAATCCAAAATAAAATTCAGAAGGAGCAAACCTCATTCAACAAACGTATTGAAGTGTTGGCAAAACAATGCCAACAGCTACAACAAGCAAAGAGCTTGCCAAAAGTTTTGCGACAGAAATTGCAAGATGATGTGGACAATTGCCAATGGTTTATTCAAAATTACAACAGCAACTTAGACGAGCTTTACGCCGCATGTGACTATAAGATTAAAGACTATAGCGCCAAGATTAAAGAATATAACATCAACGTTAGCCCGTTAGATCAAGCAAAGGAAATGTCTAGTAAAATTAAAGTCGACCTCACAGAAGTGGAACGAGAATATGAAGAATACATCCAAAAGACCGCTCCGTCCACCAACGCTGATTGGGCAGTCGTCCACAGACAGTTTGAGCGTATATTTGCGAAGGCTAATAAGCTCTGGCATTTAATAGAACAACAGAAAGCTACTATCCAGAATTTTACACTATCTGATGAGAATCGAACACCGGAACGCACCGCAAAATTAGAGGCCCTAAAGCAGGAATTAGCAGACACCCATGCGAAATTAGGCGGTTTTAGGGATGCTGTCAAATGCCACCAGATAATGTATGGTTTGTGGGAGTATGAAATAGAACTCAACAAAGAATTCCATGCTGCATTCCAAGCCACAGATAAAACTAAAAAAACTAGACTCGCGAAGTTAGCAGCAAATCTAACTTTCCAAACAAAGCGACTGAGCGAGCTCAGCATGACGATGGAACGCGCTAGTACGACGCGTTCTCCTAAGGTCGAGGAGCAATTTATCATAGACCAAGAAAGGTGCCAAAGGACTCTTGATGATGCGACGGCTCTCTTAACATCTGTGCGAGCACAAATAAGCCAACAATAGCCTGTAAAGGCTATTGTTGGCACAATTTATCTTAGCTTACAACATTTCAACCATATGAGTGTCAGGTTCCGCTTTGGATATAGCTACCCGACGGCGCTCGTAAAAGATGATCGTCACATAGACAACGACCGTTACAACACAAATCACAGCCACGACGGGGTAGATGGTGGCATTGTAAAAAGTGCTAGCCACACCGACTACAACGGCAGTCAATAAGAGCCTAGCGCTTGTCAGCAAGCTAGCGGTAATCCCTTTAATATCGGGAAAGATTTCCATCCCTTCTGGGAAATACAGTCCCTGCACCCAATTGATGCCAAAGGCATAGAGCACCATAGGTGCGGTCAACACATAGGGATTGTGCGGGGCCACGATGGCAGCCAGCACAAAAGCAGCAGACCCCACTAGGAACAGCTTTGTGCCGATTTCTTTGACGCGCTGGGCTCCAAAGCGCGCCAGTGCGCGGCGATAGGTCAAGCTAGCCACCACCCACGCCCCAAGCAACGACGCTTGAAATAAGGGCAACAGTTCCTTAGGCACACCTAACTCAATCACAAACAACACAGAAATGCAGGCCAAAAATGCCAAATAGCCGGCAAAGACTAAGCTCACCACTAGTGTCGTCTGCCAAAAGGGGACACTCAGTGAGACACGTTTAAAATTGTGCAACACCTTCCTCGTTTCAAAAGGAACACGCTTTTCAACGGGCAGCGTTTCCTCAAAAAAGAATAAAGTGATCGCAAAGCTCAGCATCACACACAGCGCAATCGCCAAAAAGTTGGAACGAAAGCCATAAGCATAGTTCAAATAGCCACCCACCATCGGTGCGACAGCCATAATCAGAGGCACGGTTGAATTCAAACGATTAATCGCCAAAATGGCTTTTTCCGCTTTAAAAGCATCAAAGATAATGGCCGTACCCAAAGTAAAGCAGCCACCACTCCCCAATCCTTGCAACACTCGTCCCCACAGCATAGCATCGAAAGTCTCAGCATATAGCGTCATGAGACTACCTGCTAAAAATAGACTTAAGGCTACTAACAAAGGCTTTTTACGCCCCAGCGCGTCAGAAATCGGACCATACAGCGGCCCTGACAAGCAGATGCCCACAAAGTTCCAAGTGAGTAGACTTTGAATTTTATCTTCCGATATGGAAAAAAATGCCATCATATCCGTGAAGGTAGGCAAGTAAATATCGGTTTCGATGCAAGCAGCAATGAACGTAACGGTAATAAGCAGAAGGTATTTCAACTCTCTATTAAACATAAAATTTCCTAACAATAATACAATTTATAATGCACAGAATAGCTAGTGATCGAAGCTATTCGCAAATAGGTCAATACAGAAAATTTTTGATCTATGATGATCAATGACATCAAAAAGGTTAGCGAGTAACCCTTGTTGATCGAACAAGAACAGCTAAGCTGTAATAGAGATAGAGATTCCCATTGGTAGACCACTTTGGTAAGTTATTTAAAAGTTAATCAAAAGTAACCAATTTGTGCAAGCACAATTTTTATGGGTTTCCTTTAGAAACCTGCTCCAAGGTGTGACACCACCGCATAGCATCCATAGCAAACAATACAGCCAACGGTAAGTAATACTCAGCTTTCTCTATTTCCCAATCATTAAGCGATTTCGACGATGTGTGTTGATAATCTTGGGGCTTAACATTTTTTATTCGATTGTCGCTATTCCCTCTTTTAGAAGTTGCTTCTAGCGTTTGCATAAACTCAGGGTTGATCTCTGCTTGATCAATGTAGAGCTGCCCTTCGTTAAACGGAGTGTCAAGCAAGATGGGATGTGCGGAAATATGCGCATACAAGCGTTGCTCAAACTCAGTAGCTACCGCTTGATTATTGCATGCTAGCGCAAGCCAGTAGCCATGCGACAAGATGGCCAGTGCATTCTTTGGACCAATTTTATCTAAATCTACAAGGCGTGTGTCAAGCTCCTCTTTGGCAGCATCCCCTTCTAGTTCGACCACTAATAACACGTCTTCCAACCACTCTTTAAGGGCGATGGTCGATGATTTTTGTTGTTCAACGGGGTTCTCCTGGATTTGCATGCACCATAGCACAGTATCATTGATAACCATGCGTACCACGCTATCATCTATATAGTAGGGGTATTCGCGCAAAACGTTTAAATATGCTTCGATTTTGGCTGGCAATGACTTCTCAGGAAGCGTGGGCAATGGGCTTACATTTGTGGCCATGAAGCTTGAATTAATAGCACTAGTCATACAACCTCGAATAATTAAAATAAATAAACTAAAATTAATTATATTATTATTGATAATAAATTGCAAATTAAATATAAACTATCGAACAAAAAAAATGGACTGAATGGACTGAATGGACTGAATGGACTGAATGGACTGAATGGACTGAATGGACTGAATGGACTGAATGGACAATATCCCACCCGTCCATGTCGTCCATGTCGTCCATGTCGTCCATGCCGTCCATTCAGTCCATAAAGTCCATTATGCGGTTTCTTTATCGTTTCTTTATATAAAACCCTTATACTTATATCCCTATTGCAAAACTTAACCAGATGTAAGTCTAATGAAGTGTTCTCCTATTGCACACATAAGCCCCATAGCTTCTTTTCCCCTTCCCAATCTTCCGGAAAAGGCAAGCCCCAAAAAGCTTGCCTCATTGACAGCCCTCACCGACAACATTTCTAACTGGAAATGGTCCGACTTTACCAGCTACATCCCTACAACACAACCTGAAGTCTCCTTGCCAGCAACACCGCAGCTCATCAAACACTCGAAATTGATCGAAAATATCAAAGACAAAAGCCCCACTGAAATTACCACTCTGCTACAAAAAATTTACGGTGAGCGTTTGATCTCAGATGCCATCACCAAGCTTAAGCTGGCCGACAAAGCAGCCTTTACGCCGAGCGATATTAAATTTATCCAAGCTACGGTAGCCACTGAGGTGAATCTGGCCGATCTACAGAGCTTTTATGACCGTCTTAAACTGATGCATGATGAAGAAATAGCCACCCTCCTGCAATACTTCCCTGAATCAATTGTGCGCCACTTAATTGAACTTATCACAACGATGCCAACCCCCTCCTTTGAGGAGCTCAGCGATACCCACATAGATCTGTTATTAAAATTCTTTAGGAATGAAACAAAGGAAGATGACACTTCTATCCCCTTAACATTATCTACAGAAGAATTAACCCAGCTGCACCAACTATGTTATCCCGCTTACAAACGCTTACGCGCTTTATCGGCTTGTCAAGATTTCATCAATCATCATACAGAACGAAACTATGACAATCTCGCCGCTAGCGAATATATGAGCCGCCATGTAGCATACTCCCGTCAAGCGGAAGGTTTACTCATTCCCTATCCTAACGCTAGTGGCTCCCCGCACTACTATGAAGTCAAACACACCATACACAAAAACGGTTTTGGGTTTTGCCTCCTGCAAGGGATTACACCCGCACACCGCACCGAATTTAAAGCGCTTTTCCAGGGAACGGACACCAATGATCCAGAGAGCGTCATGCACAATTTTGCAGAAGTCGCCGGACTCAATGTATTCAACCTAAATAAGGCGGCTGTGATCAGTGCCATTTACGATGCGTGCGAATCATTAAAAGCGGCAGATAGTAAAAATGTAATCCACCTTGCCATTTATGGACATAGCCAAGGCGGCGCCCTTTCTCAACATCTCATTGAAGCCATTGTTTCCGATATGGTCGCTACACTTGAGAGTAGCGTGAACTCTCCCTTGCATAGCCTTAAAACAGTAAAAGTATCGACATGGTGTAGTCCGCGAGTACTTGAAAAACAAGCCAAACAATTTGCAGCGCACACTGCACAACTCATGCACCACGAAAAGACCCACCACTGCACATTTTCATTCGAAGATAATGTCGTTGCCGGTGATCCTGTACCTTTCTGTGGTGAAACACATGTTGCAAGCGAAGCCCACTCAGACAACGTCAGCCGCAAGGTTAATATATTCTATCCAACGGGAAGCTCTATTAAAGCACCCCACTGCTCGCCGATATTGGCCATGAATGCAAATCCAGAGCCTGCTAAAGTTGTTCACGATGACCGCACCACCTTGTTAATACTTTACAAGCAGGCCGCTTGTCTCGATTTCATGATTGCCAGCCGCATGTTAAAAGCCAAAATCAACGAATTGACAGCAGATAATATTAATGGAGCTCTCTCTGAATCGATCCAATTGCTTGAAGAAATAAGCATTGCCTCCATTCCCAGCACACATTCTAAAGAGACAACTGTAAATGGAAAAATATCGGATAAAGAAGTGATCACGCTGATAGGACTGCTTAATAGCTACAAAACATCCAAGCAACACTTTTCGTTTATAAAAAACTTCATGGAAACAGAGACGGCATGGATCCAAACTCTTAATGCAATGACAGTGGACGATCTCATGCAAGAACGCACAGAAAAAGTTAATGCCTACATCACGCAAAAAACAGCTTGCCAAGCGACACAACAAGCCATCCAAACAGAGATGAGCAAGAGTGCATATAAGTCCTTAACAGGCAATGCGTATAAAAGCTTGGCAGACTACGATAAAAAAACTATGGACACCATCATAGACTACAGCAAGCAACAACTTTCAACGCTTGTCAATCCCGCTGCTACCGTTAACGAGAAAGTACTCAGTGGAGCCCAACTCGTAGGAGGGGCCGCCGCTTTAGCTGTTGGCACCTTAACCGCACTATCCGCCCTGCCTGTCAATCTCACTCTGGGTGCTGCCGCCTTAGGCATCGCCATGCGTGTCAACAGACTCATCAGAAAATAACATTGTATTGGGAGTGGTAAATAATTTATTGCCTCAAAGCTATATTTTTGAAACACAGAGGCACAGAGAACACAGAGAGGGTGATTTCATTAAATTTATAGAATACCCCTCTGTGTTCTCTGTGCCTCTGTGTTTCAAAAAAGGTTACTCTGGTAGCTCCATATTGTGATACACTTCATCGACATCATCGAGTTGGTCAAGCCATTCTATTAAGGCTAAGTTGGCTTTAGCATCTTCTTCGTTGCATTGTACATAGACCTTTGGGATGTTTTCTAGAGAGGCTGACTCACTTTTCACCCCATGCTGGTTGATCGCTTCCTTAACTGTGTATAGGTCCACGGGATCCGTTGTAATGATGAACATTTCCCCTTCTGCTTCGAAATCTTGCGCTCCAGCTTCGGTCGCAACCATGAATAGTTCATCTTCAACAGCATTTTTCTTAAGGACTTGAATCACTCCCTTGCGATCGAAATTGAAAGCCACGGCGCCAGGATTGGCAATGGTGCCGCCACGCTTATTTGTGGCAATACGCATGTCGGAAGAGACACGATTTTTATTATCCGTCATCACGTCGACAAGGAGTCCAACACCACCATAACCATAAAGTTCATAAGTCATCTCAGTAAAATCAGCCTGATCGGCGCTCGACGCTTTTTTAATGTTCCTTTCGATAACCTCATTGGGCAAATTGACCTCACGCGCCTTTTGCAGAGCCAGGCGTAAACGTGGATTCGACTTAGGATCAGGACCACCTAATTTCACCGCGCTGATGATTTCTTTAGCACTGCGTGAAAAGGCTTTGCCCTTCTTAGCATCCGATTTTGCTTTTTGATGTTTAATATTTGCCCATTTGCTGTGTCCGGCCATCGTTGCCTACCTTTTAAATAATACTAGAGAGGTTTTAAGTTATGTATCTTTTATGTTTATACAAAGAAATTCGCGCGATTTTCCTTAATCCAGCTTTGTGCCAGGTCAAAATGTCGGAACAACGCTTCTTGCTTTTTAAATTCATCGCTGTGAATATGATGATGACCGTTTTCATCGAAATAAGCAGGGCATACGTGATGCACCATTTCATGATAGACCACGTAGGCTATCACATACTCAGGATAAGCAGGGCTATCGAGCAAGCGGTTGACTTTGATCAACTTTGTGGCGTCGTGATAAAGACCAAAAGTCACTCGCGAACGATTGCGTTGCACACCTTTACCAAACCAAGTGATCTTGAGATTAAGACTATTTTGAAAATATTCGCGGTTGATTTCATTGTAGATCCTTTTTAAGTCGTAAACATTGCCTTGCGTGTAGAGCTTCGTTTGATCTAATTGATGTGTATAATCGAGTTGCTTCAAATTATCTTCAATAAAGGCCTTTACCGATGGGGCGATGCTCTCATCCTCGCGACGCAAATAGCATGCAAGGGCATCCATCACATTTTGTGGGGCCTGCAGAAACATGCGATGGAGCGAGACCTTCGCATGATCGGGCTCCCACTTAACACTCAACATGGTTGAGCGGTTGTCATTGATTTTTAGCTTTAATTTAAGCCCTGAACTGCTCTCTAGAATCTTTTGAAGTGTTGTCATGTGATTATAGCATCGTTAATAGGTTTTGGAGGATGTTTTACTTATCTAAGTCTTGTGTCATCTAAAAACATTGATACTATAGCAAATTCAAAGGATTTTTTCCATAAATACCCGACCAGTATAAGTTCCATCGAGTTCTTTAATCCACCTTTCTTGATGGCCGAACTCGACAAACCCCATTCTACGATAAAGGTGAATAGCTGGATTTTCAGAGTAGACTTGCAAATGCAGCAACTCAATTTTGAATTGCTCTTTAGCTAGATGCATCAGGTTTTTAAGCAGCTCGCCACCGACACCTTGTCCCCGATAGCCATCTCCTACAATGATTCCAAATTCACATTGATGAGCCAATTTACGATAGGGTTGCAAATAAAGCGTTGCAATACCACAGATTTGCCCCTCTTTGACGGCGGTTAGACTACATTTATAGCGGCTAAATCCAATCCAACGGTGGACGGCATCATCGATTTCGACAGCATCACACACTGGGAACCAGCGACCCACCCCAGGTTCTGACAACCATTGTTTTAAGTAGCGACCATCACTTAGATCGCTATATCTAATTTCTAATGAGCTATCGCTTTTATGTGACATACGGCCTCAACTTTGTACAATTACCCAAACTCTTTCAAATATGCATTCACAAAGAGATCAATGTCTCCATCCATGACGGCTGAAATATTCCCCGATTCAACTTTTGTCCGCGTATCCTTAACCAATGTATAGGGTTGAAACACATAGTTGCGAATCTGACTGCCCCAGGCAATTTCTTTCTTCTCTCCGCCAATAGTTTTGAGGGCATCTTCCCTTTCCTTAACTTCCATTTCATACAATTTAGAGCGCAACATTTTAAGGCAAGTTTCTTTATTTTGCAGCTGACTGCGTTGCGTCTGACATGAGACAACAAAGCCCGTGGGTAAATGCGTGATACGCACAGCTGAATCTGTTTTGTTCACATGCTGGCCGCCAGCACCTGATGAGCGATAAGTATCTACGCGCAGGTCTTCGGGGCGGATATCAATCGAGATGTCGTCTGTAATTTCAGGAGTCACGTCTACCGAAGCAAAACTTGTGTGTCTTTTGGCGTTGCTATCAAAAGGGGAAATGCGCACTAAACGATGCACACCTTTCTCTGATTTAGCGTAGCCATAGGCAAACTCACCTGATAATTTCAACGTGAGACTTTTGATACCAGCCACATCACCTTCGACCGTATCAATGATTTCAGCACGCCAGCCGCGGTGTCCTGCCCAGCGTTGATACATGCGGGCAAGCATTTGTGCCCAATCGCAGGCTTCTGTCCCCCCTGCCCCAGAATTAATGCTCAAATAGCAATTTTTGTTATCGAGCTCTCCGGAGAGCATTTTACGAATCTCTAGCTCGCTTAAGCCTTTGTCGATAAGCTCTAATTCACGCAGCAAATCAGCAATGAGAGCCTCTTCATGGGCTTCAAATGCTTCAGGAATGAGAGCTTTAACGTCATCGAAACGCTTTTTCAGCTCATCATATGGCGTTGTCCATACTTTTAATTGATTACTTTCTTCAATCACTTTATGAGCTTTTGTGCTGTCATCCCAAAAGTTGGGGGCTTCAGACAAAGTCTCTAGTTCTTTAACTCTTGCTTCCTTCGAAGCCAAGTCAAAGATACCTCCACATGTGAAGTAGGCGTTCTTCTAGGTCTTTTAAAAGTTGTTGTGTTTCGTTGTTCATCATCTACTCCTGGTGATAAGCCTTCATGTTTGTTTATTAGCTTACCCTTTCTAACGTTTAAAGACAAAAAAAAATGGGTCATCACAAATTAGTACCGCACTTTTTGAACGAGAAGGTCGCGAAGCAAACAAAGGCAACGCGAAGATTTTTCTTCTGTTGACATGCGCTTACAAATACATGAAGCTCAATTAGTGAAGTACTCTAATTTGTGATGAGACAAAAAAAATGTAACCATTCACACTATGCTAAAGTACGTCTTCAGCATTAGGTGAACTAGTTACATCACCCTAATTACTTACTAACAACTATTAATATGTATAGTAATAGTATGGATAGTAATAATAGGTGTTTGGATCGGTGTAGTAATAAGAGCTGTCAGAGTATGGATAATAACTATCGTAATAGCCATAATTGCTATAGTATGGATAGCCGTATAATCCTAGGCCTCCTCCATACCAGCCTCCGTACCAACCGTTATTCCAGCCATGATTCCAACCATGGTCACCCCAGTGATCACCATGACCACCCCAGTGACCACCGTGTCCGCCACCGCCCCAGTGACCGCCACCTCCGTGTCCACCACCTCCGTGTCCACCACCGCCGCCGTGTCCGCCGCCACCGCCGTGGCCAGCAATCAGCATACTTTCACCGCCGCCTACAGCTTGCGAACTATCTGTTGCATGTGCTGTCAATGGAAGTGCCAGAGCGCCCATGAATATTAATGCAGAAAAGCATGTTTTCTTCAGAGAATACATACCTAACCTCCTATGTTTGGAATTTTCAGTAGTAAATTATTGTTAGATAGATCATAACCATATACTACTAATGGCTACACCTCTAATTCAAATTATAATTAGCAGCTTTAATACTGTCAATTCACAGTAACATTATTTAGCCACAATAAATTAAATAAATGTATTGCAAATTTAATATTATTATGGAAATAATTATAAAATTATGAACGATTCTGAAAAAATCATATTACCAGAGCGCGATGATGATCTATTAGCAGAGTGTGAGATCAGCACCTATCGAGCAAGTGGTAGTGGTGGGCAGCATGTCAATAAAACTGATAGTGCTGTGCGTTTAGTGCATCTTCCCACAGGATTGACTGTGACCAGCCAAAAGCTGCGCAGTCAATATCAAAATAAGCAAGATTGCATACATAAACTCCGTCAACTTGTGGAACGTCTCAATTATCGGCAGCCTAAACGCGTCCCTACGCGCGTGCCCTATTCTGTGAAAAGAGATAACCTCGCGCAAAAAATGAGACACGGCATCAAAAAAAAGGGGCGTCAACGCCCCCTTGAAGATGAATCTTAAGATTTATTGAATCTTGATTTTCGATTTATCTAATCTTTACGAATAACATGCAGAATTCTGATCAAAGCAATAAAAACCGTTCACAATAGTACGTGAAGATAATTGCTAGAATAAATTTTAATCAAAACTATTTTAGGAGACTTTTTATCATGATCGAATCCATCCAATCAACTAATGTTTATGCATCCGTTAACACCACGCCTGCGATGCAATCCAATGCTAAACCGGCTGTAGACTTTAAAAAAGCTGATGAACTGCTTAGCACTATCGCCTTAACTGAAGAAGTGCTTGCAAAAACCAAAGCAAAAAAATGTGAGCTACAAGAGATGTTACAGCGTGAATCTGGGGTAATTTCCTATCCATTTACCGCCACGCAAATCAACTGCGAACCTATTGTATCGTATAAGGCGGATCCAGATAAATCTTACACTACTTTGATGAAAGAGATGTCTGAAGAAGCCACGCTCCGCAACCGTAGTGCTAGAAACGATGCACGTCTCATTATGCAGCTGCAAGAAGAGTTGCGCAAAGAAGAAGAAATCTCTGCCTATTTAAACAGCTTGAAGCAACAAGTGCAAGATACTCAACCTGAAGCTTCTACCTCCTCCCCTGCTGCAAGACGCGAAAGCAGCCCTATAGAAACAGTCGCTAAGATTGCTGGTCTGGTGGCAACTTTAACTCTAGCTCCCATGGGTGCTATGAATAGCATCATCGGTGGGGTTGTCACATACAAACTTGTAAAGGTTGTAGGTAAAGCTATGCAGGATGTAGATAACTACCTATGCTCTACCTTTAAATTTGCAAACAACTCAATGAAGACTCCTCAATATCGCTTTATCTAAGGATCTTTCTCAAGTGATATAGAAAAAGGGACCTAAAGGTGGACTTTGTACATTTATTGGACGAACTTTCTAGAGAAAGAGTCTCTCAGAAGGTGAGTTCAATAAATGTATAAAGTCCACCTAAAGAGGTTATTGCAAAAGTAAAATGAGATTCATTGCATATACCCTGAACATGTACTATTCACCACCACGCTTACGTTTACTAGCAGCACTGTCTGCGGGGTGTTCTCTAACACTATCGTCTTGAGCTTGTGCGACCATGCCCCAGTCATACTCTTGGCGCCCTCTTTTTTTAGAGTGGTTTGGCAGAGACGGCGGATTTGATACAGTGTTTGAAAGTGCAACTACAGGCGGCGGATTTGATACAGTGTTTGAAAGTGCAACTACAGTTGCTTGCAAATTTATGGATAAGTTCGTGCAAGTGGCCGCTCTCACAGGTTGTGGAATCACCAACTGATTTGCTGCGGTCGAAATACGCGCTGTAATCGTGCGCAGCAAGGGCGGGGTAGTTGCTCTAGCAGCCAACACAGAACCTCCAGCCCCGCGCTGTCTTTCGTGCTCCGGCAGATTTCCCGCAGCGGCAGAAATGGCTCTTACGCTCAAGTTTGGGAAAGAAGAGACTCTTGTGATGCCAAAAGGGGTACTTACACTTGCGCTAGAGCAAGTACTACTGTTAATAGGCGTCAACGATGGCAATTCAGAGAGGCGCGCGACCAGATCTTCTAAGCCCCCACTCTCTACTGGATGAGCTAAGCCCTCGCTCTCTTTTTGCTCCTCATTATGCGACAATGAAATGGAAGGAGTATTTGGTCTACCCTGGCTCAACTCCTCATCACTTTCTTCTGCCGAAAATTCGACGTCTGGATCTGTAGGCGAAAAAGAACGGGGGGTTCCCCAACCTTTTTCATAAACAGTTAGTTCATTTAAACGTGAATTAAAGCTAGGAAAACCTGAAAAACTCATAAAAAACCAAGTAATAAAATTAATAAAAAAAATCAATTAAACACATAATACACACACAGCTATTTAACTACAATTAATTTATCACACACTTAATTAAGCATACTACAAATACATTTTATTAGATATGTGAAATATGCTTTTAAACAAGAAATAACTGTTACCGAAATATAGAGATAATGGACCTTGTTGCATAAATCCAATATAACGATAAACCATTGAAGATAAAAAAATTAAAACACAGAGGCACAGAGGGCACGGAGAGGGAAGAAAAAAATAAACTGTCCTTAGGCATATACCACAAACAATCTCTAATTTTTCTCTTTCTCCGTGTTCTCTGTGCCTCTGTGTTTCAAACCTGCTTATGATAAAAGAATTACGGTGTGCTGCATTTATGCAACAAGGCTGAGATAATGCAAAAAACGGTATTTTCGGGCTTTTGAGCTAATGCTCTTGATTGCATTTTGTCAAAACTTTACTATATCCACATTGTTTGGTTTATCACGGATATAAAAATGTCAAAAAGCTCAAGGAGACCCGCGATGATGCATCTTCTCAGCGAGGAGCGCAAATTTTTGCCTCCTCGTTCAATTAGTGAACACGCTCACATCAAAAGTATGGAAGCTTATGAATCTCTCTATCGTCGTTCCATTGATCAACCTGAAGAATTTTGGATGGAGCAAGCCGCCGCGCTCGATTGGGTGCGCCCACCAACCCATGCCTGCCGCTACACCTGGGATTCAGCGCAACGCTTGATTCAACACACTTGGTTTGACGATGGACTGCTGAACTTAAGTTACAATTGTCTCGATCGCCATTTAGCCACAGCACGATGCCAAAAAACAGCTATTATTTGGCAGGGTGACAACGACAGCGAAATGCGCAGACTAACCTATACAGAATTACATCGCTCGGTTTGCCGCTTTGCTAACGTCTTGAAAGCATCTCATATCTCAAAAGGCGATAGAGTCTGCATTTACCTACCGACAATTCCCGAAGCAGCGATTGCCATGCTAGCTTGTGCCCGCATTGGCGCAATCCATTCCGTTGTTTTCGCGGGATTTAGCGCAGAAGCACTTGCTCATCGCATACAAGATGCGACTTGCAAATTATTAATTACCTCCAATGTGTCGTTAAGAGGAGGCAAGCAAATCCCTTTAAAAGAGATTGCTGATCAAGCTCTTGAGCAATGTCCATCAGTACAAAAAGTGATTGTTGTCAAACGCAATGACACCCCCTGCCAAATGCACTCCACACGCGATGTGTGGTACGACACTGCGATGCAAAGTGTTACAGACGACTGTCCAGCTACCCCCCTTAATGCCGAAGATCCCCTGTTTATCCTTTACACTTCAGGTTCTACAGGCAAACCCAAAGGGGTGGTCCATAGTCAAGCCGGATATCTCTTGCATTCCATGCTCTCGCATAAATATGTTTTTGACCTACATGAAAATGATATTTACTGGTGCTCGGCAGATGTGGGTTGGGTCACAGGCCATAGCTATGTTGTGTACGGTCCCCTTGCCAATGGCGGCACTACTGTGATGTTTGAAGGAATCCCCACTTATCCCGATCCTAGCCGTTTCTGGCAAATCATCGAAAAGTATCGCATCACCATTTTCTATACAGCACCGACGGCCATTCGTGCGCTCATTGCACATGGCGAACAATGGACCAAACAACACGATCTAAGCACCTTACGCATTTTAGGCACAGTCGGCGAACCTATCAATCCAGAAGCTTGGATGTGGTATCACGAGCTGATAGGCCAGGAGCGTTGTCCTATTGTTGACACCTGGTGGCAAACAGAAACCGGTGCCATCATGCTGACGCCATTGCCTGGAAGTCATGCATTAAAGCCCGGCAGTGCGACACGCCCATTTTTTGGCGTAGATTCCATTGTCGTCAATGACGATGGAACCCCTTGTGCTCCTAATGAAGGAGGCAGTTTATGCATTCGGCGGCCGTGGCCAGGGATCATGCGCACCACGTGGGGAGATCACGAACGCTTTGTTAACACCTATTTTTCTACATTCTCAAATATGTATTGCACTGGTGATGGGTGCCGTGTTGATGAGGATGGAGATTACTGGCTATTAGGCCGAATTGATGATGTCGTCAATGTCTCTGGACACCGCATAGGCACAGCCGAAGTGGAAAGTGCTCTTGTTAGTCATGGCATGGTTGCCGAAGCAGCTGTTGTTCCCATTCCCCATGAGATAAAAGGGCAAGGCTTAATGGCTTTTGTCACATTGATAGCTACGGCTAAACCTTCGCCCCAGCTAAAGCAAGAGTTAGCTCTACATGTGCGTCAAGAGATAGGACCAATTGCCGTGCCTGACAAAATAAAATTTACCCAGCACTTGCCAAAAACGCGCTCAGGAAAAATCATGCGCCGCCTGCTGCGGAAACTTGCTTCCAATCAAACTGATGATATGGGCGATACAAGCACCTTAGCCGATCCCGCAACACTTAAACTGTTGATGCAACAGGAAGAAGATTGAAGATGTCACCAGCGTCTTCTTATGATGAAGAAATGCTTTTGCATGCCCTCACTTTGGCAATGCGTGGACGTATCACAGCTCCCCCTAATCCTTGGGTGGGGTGTGTGCTCGTCAAAGATCGTCAAATCGTGGGTGAAGGCTATCATCATGCTGCTGGCCAAGCCCATGCAGAAGTCAATGCGCTAGTGCAAGCCAAGGGGAAAGCAAAAGGGGCGACTGCCTATGTCACCTTAGAACCGTGCTCCCATTTTGGACGCACCCCCCCTTGCACGCAAGCCTTGATTGAAGCGGGCATCTCCCGTGTAGTGATCGGAATCCAAGATCCCGACCCACGTGTTTGCGGCAACGGCATTGCACAACTTACAGCCGCAGGAATTTCTGTGACCACAGGCGTGGCGGCCAGCCAGGTGACAGCAGCCTTAGCCCCCTATTTATATCAGCGGCAAAGTGGCCGCCCTTTTTGCATAGCCAAAAGTGCCATCAGCATTGATGGGCGCATCGCTGCCCAAGATGGCACCTCACAGTGGATAAGTGGAGAGCTAGCACGCAAAGACACGCACGAACTGCGCGCGGAAAGTCAAGCCATCCTCATTGGCGCAGGCACGGCATGTGCCGACACCCCAGCCCTTACTGTCCGTGGAACACAGATAGCTCCCCTGCACCCTCCATTGCGCGTGGTGCTGGATAGCACAGGCAGAGTACCAGCTAAAGGTCCTCTCTTTGATCCCAAGCTAGCCCCTACCCTCATCATTACCACTGCACAATGCCCACTTGCGATCCAGCACACTTGGCTTGCCCATGGGGTGGAAGTTGCTGTGGTCCCTATGGCAGCCGATAAACAGGGTGTCGATTTAGCATCTACCCTCGATCTTTTAGGCAAACGAGGGATCATCCAACTGCTTATTGAAGGTGGCAGCACCATACTCGGAGCCTTTTTACAAGGCCGCCTATTGCAGCAATTACGTTTATATATCGGGCCGTGTATTTTAGGTGACAAAGGACTCCCTTTACTGCGCAGTTTGGAAGTAGGAACTATCAAGGAAGCTATGCAATTGGAATATATGAGCTCAAAAGCCTTCGATGATACGATCAGAATAGACTATGGAGTGAATAATGCGCGTTCATTTTGATGTACCCGAATTTGATGCACAGTTGCTGCGAGCGTTAACATACACCTATTACCAAGGTGCCGATATTGGTGAGTGCTTAGCCACGGCGCAATATATCACCTCCAAGGACTTCGATAGTTGGCATGAAGAGTGGTGCAAGACAGCGAATCGCATCTTCCACGAAGCAGAGGAATCTAGCACCGTTGGCTGTATGGTGAGCGCTAGGCAAGGCTTTTTGCGTGCCTCGAATTACTATCGCACAGCTGCATTTTTTTTATATAGTACGCCGCAAGATCCGCGCCTGGTGGAAACATACACCAAGCACTGTGTTGCTTTTGACAAAGCGCTAGCCCTCTTTTCAACGCCCATTGAAAATGTGCAGATTCCTTTCGAAAACACCTTCTTACCCGCCACCTTCTTTAAAATCGATAGTTCCGCTGCGCCACGTCCTGTATTGATTATCAACAACGGGTATGATAGCACGCGCCAAGAATGCTATTTTATCGCTGGTGCGGCAGCACTAGCCCGTGGATATCATGTGTTGTGCTTTGATGGACCAGGACAAGGCGAGTTGCTCATCAAACAACATCTTCCCATGCGTCACGATTGGGAAAGTGTCATCACACCGGTGATAGACTATCTTGTGCAGCGTCATGATGTAGACCACTCACGCTTGGTGCTATATGGTCCGAGCTGGGGAGGCTATTTAGCTCCGCGCGCCGCGGCTTTTGAGCACAGGTTAGCTGCTTTGGTTGCCAATCCCGGACAAATCGATGTGATGGAGGCGATCAAGCTCGCTATGCCCGATGTGATCGAACTGTTAAATGATGACCCTCATAATCAACTAGAAAAGTATTTTGGACAAGCGCTGGCAAACGTGATGTTTGCAACAAAGATGCGGGCGAAAATGTGGATTCATGGCACAGAGACTTTAAGTGAGTTATTCCGTCAATGGAAACAATACAATCTTAAAGGCTTGACACAGCAGATTGCCTGCCCAACCTTGATTCTCGATTCAGAAAATGAATCGATGAGCAGTGGTCAAGCTAAACAGCTCTTTGATGCTCTGATCTGTCCCAAAAAATATAAACTCTTTACCGCTAAAGAAGGTGCCGGCGAACATTGTGAGGCAGGGGCTAGCTCACTCTCCCATCAATACATGTTCGATTGGCTGCAACAAACACTACTTATTTAATTACGAAAGACGGAGAACGCGATGAACGCAACCCTCAAAACAATCCTACTGCCCCTTTACCTGGTTCTAATGGCCTTCAATCTCCATACAGCACCTGGTTACGCTGTCGATATCGTTTGGGAGGGAGTGACTTATGACGATGAAACAGTCTCTAAATTGATCACTGTCATCACAGGCACAAGTTACATCCACACCCATCCCGATACAAAACATATCAGACCTGCTCAAGAAAGCTTGTATCGCATCCCCGCTTTTGCCCTATGTAAAAAGCTCATTGCCTTTGATGGCATTTACCCACAGTACAGAGGCACAAAGGAAGAAGATCTCTACGAACAATACAAGCTTAATGTGATGCTACTCACCGATACAGATCCTTATTTCACTAATACGGAATGTGTCTTCTGTCCATGGTGGATGCACCTTTCTGGTGCTCTTAGAACAGCGATGGACTATGTGGAGACCCCGTTTGTGTTCGTTCACCAGCACGACTTGCGATTGCAAAAAGATTTCGACCTCAACGGCGTGATTGCGACGATGGTGGCAAATCCTAACATCAAGTATGTCAATTTGTGGTCCGGAATCAATTCCGAATCAGAGTGGTATAACTGGCCGCTCGACCAGGTCATTGAAGGACCCCATTTTGTCCCTCTTTGTCGCTCTTTTGGCTGGTCCGATCAATGCCACATTGCGCGTGCCGACTATTATCGCGAGTTTGTCCTTCCACAGTGCCACTATTGCTTCATGGAAGCTGTGCTTAATCGCGCCATCAAAGACTCTGCCAATGAATTGGGGAGGGACGAGGGGCATAAGCCATTTGGAGCATATTTGTATGGGGATTTATCGGACGGCAACTACATCTACCATTCTGATGGACACAATAATTAAGAATTTTAATAACCACTCCTCATTGCTAAAGTGTGATCAGCAATTCCCGCTAAAAAAACCCGTGCCCTTGCCCGTGCCCTTGCCCGTGCCCGAAAATATGAGACTTTACGAAAAAAATATTGCTAAAGTGATTGCTTTTCCTTGAGAAAGTTTATTAGCGGGAATTGCTAAAGTGTGTTGCCCTACGTTGCAAAGAATATCCATTTTCGATATTCTTTTATTAAGACCTGCATGGTACGTGCATCCAACTGTAGTGGAGTTTAGCTCTATCGTGTTTGTCAATCGACCAATCGTGTGAGGGTGTTTAAAAATGCTTAATCTCAGCCGGATTGTATCCCTAAAAAAAATCACTGACTTTTGCAAAGAGCATCCTGCAATCTCTAAACTTTCGCTTTTTGGATCTGCCTTAACAGGGACTTTACGCCCTGATAGCGATATTGATTTATTAGTAGAGTTTGAGTCTGGCAAAACCCCTTCTTTATTTGATCTAATTAGGCTTGAAGATGAGCTTACAACCGTTTTGGGTCGAAAAACAGATTTACGTACTCCCGAAGAATTAAGTCGTTATTTTCGAAATGAAGTATTAGCCCAGGCCAAATCCCTCTATGTTAAACCGTGATCATGTTCGTTTCCAACATATGCTGGATGCTTCACGAGCAGCTGTAATCCATCTGTCAAAAAAATGACGGGAAGATCTTGATCGTGATAGGCTGTTGCTGAATGGGGTTGTACGGGAGTTAGAAATTATTGGTGAAGCAGCTTCCCAGATCACTATAGCTGTTCGAGATCAATTTTCACAACTCCCTTGGAGAGAAATGGTTGGTTTACGCAACCGCTTAATTCACGCATATTTTGATGTAAACCATCAAACGATTTGGTTAGTCGTGAAGGAGTCCTTGCCCCCTCTTATTGAGCACCTCGAGCATATTCTGCAAACTTGGCCTAGCCAATCCCCCAATTTTCCTTCATAAAAGTCTTGCAATGATCTGTAGTCCTGATCCAATGGGACCACAATAATTAGGTGTTTACAAGTTTCTCTTTGAGCTTATTTTGCCGAGATTCTAACTCATGGAGTTCTTTCCAAGCATATTTCGGCATCGAAGAATTCAAACAGCTGATGATTGATGGGATAAAGCCGTTCTCATAAAGTGTTTTGATGGCTGTAAATGAAAGTAGGCTAATCCCATCAGAAGGCAGATAGTTAGTAATTATTCGGGGGCTCTCAAAAGAGAAAAACGCTTGAGCTAGGTGCTTGATTTTAATGGCTAAGCATCCTAGTGCAATATTTTTTGCGATTTCTTTTAAGGTGGTTGCCACATTCGACCACATGGTTTTTGAAAGTCCCTGCTCGATCTCGCCTAAGTCAGCCGTTGAGGTGTTTGGCATCAGGATGACATATTTTTTTCCTCTTATCCCTTCTTTAACCATATTCTGTCCGATCTTGAACCAATCGGAATAATTCTTAGAAGAGCTAAATAGATGCAGTAAGTCGGCAGAATCGGCAGAAGAAGAGTTAAATAGATGCAGCGAGCCGGCATGAATGTAGACTTTTTCAGAAGTTGCTTTGGCATTTAGTGTGTTTTTGACCATTGCTGCATTTCGGGAAATCATCTCTGATATAAGAATTACCATGTCAACAATCGAACTACAAGCCACCAAACACAGGAAACATGCTAGCTTGAATTTTTTGCGATATTCAGATTCTACGGTTTCTTCCTGTAGCCCCTGAATGTATTGCGGTAAAACTTCATTAATAAGAGCTTCAACGGCGGGAAGGACTTTTGGAAATAAATGCAGACTTTTTAGATCAGTCAAAAGAGAGCGCATTTCCAAGAGAGATTGGCTCGATTTAGGGATACGTAGTAACTCTTGGATATTTTGCATCATCGCTTTTAGCTCGTCTAACGAACTATTGTTGAGGTCACATGTTTCAATAAGATCGATGGTTTTTTCCCAGTTATTACAACATTGATAAATGAAGGTATTGTTTTTGTCCCATCCTTTAACGTTTAAATTTACATCAAAAGAGTTGAACATTAGGTCTAATGGAAACTCAGGGCTTTCCTCCCCATCTTTCCCCTCTATTAAAATCGTGTCAAGCTTAGGACGGGCTAGAGTATTCACCAACCAGGAAAATTTTTTATTGAGTATGGGATCGCTGTGGATATCGCCTACAAAAATGAATTCTGCATCTTCGAATTTTGCCACATTTTTAGCTTTAACTTCAAAATTTCGAGATAACAGTTCGGCATGTGTACTAGTGAAAAAGGGTGATGAAGCTTTAATGGCTGGAAAAATGCGCATATGAGACCTTGAAGTTATTTCTAAACGACCTACAAGTATAGCAGCGGTGTATTAAGAATTAATAAAGGTTGACTTAGCTGACAGCTGACAGCGGTTAGACTTAGCTCATAATTTGCTAACACGCCTTTAGAATATTCAACACAAAGGCACTAAGAGGCTAAGGCACAGAGAAAAGATAATTACTCTTCATAAATGTCCTTGCGATGATCTATATCGACAATGATGACAATCACTCTATCTTCGTCAATTTTATAAATTACGCGATATTCTCCCACTCTCAATCTTCTATAGCCCTTCAAGCTATATCTTAAAGGCTTGCCAAAATTAACAGGATCAACAGTTAACTTCTTCTCAATAACCTTTTTGATGATTGCACGGATAGCGACTGGAATTCTTTCATAATCTTTGTTTTTCGACCCAAGATCGTAGAAGATTTTGTAGGTCACTTTTCATTCTCCCAATATTCTTCATGCGAAATCAAGGGATTGTTTTCTTTTTCCCGTTCCTCAATTTTATTAATCAGCATCAGATCTTCATAATCTTCAAGCCAATCATGTACCATTTTCTTGATTACCGACGACATGCTCATTTTTTGCTTATGGGAAAGAAGCTGAATAATTTCTATGTCTTCAGCATCTAATGTCACATTGATTCTATGCGTCTTGGCACTCATGATACCCTCCTGTTTGAATGGCATTGTATCACATGTGGCACACATTGTCAAACATTGGACTACCTGGACGAAATGGACAACTCATTCCAATTCCGTCCAGGTAGTCCAATTCGTCCAGTTCGTCCATGTCCAAGTGTCTTCTTAATACAAATTTCTTTAAGTTGCCACCATTACCTGAACATTTACTTTTGAGTCACATTCGGTATAAATCAAACTTAAACATTGATTTAAAAACAATAAAACGATAATGTTTTAATTTAATTAATAATTAAATCTTAACAAAAGATTACAATGAAATCCTTTACAATTGCCTTAGTCTTGAGTCTACAATTAACTGCTTTCAACGCTGATTGTAGAGAGATTTCCAAAATTTCACGCCAAACGATCGACACAAGCGATTGGTTCTCCTTGCGTTGCGAATTGTTTCCTGGTGAAAGAATTGAAATTTTATTCCCAGCTCAACCCGAACCTATTCAAAATGACTCATCGATAAATTTCAAAGCCACTGATTCTGAAGGCATGACATTTGGCATTTCAACATTGCACATGACGGAAGAAAACATCATTGCTTTTGGATATAAGATGGCGCAAAAAATAGACAACACACCAGGTCAAGACATCTTATATTGTGGGCCAATCAGGGAAAATGCGATGTCATTGGTGCCGACAGAAGAAGAAAGAGCAAATGCATGCAATGCAAATACAGGATATATGATTGCTTGGACCGATGAGCAAGGCACAATGACTCGTTTAACGCTGTTTAAAGGTAAGGAAACGGTGTATGTCTTGACTTGTCAAGCTGTCATAGACGAGCATCATACTTTGGAAATGTTTAAGTCGGGAGGAGCAACTTGCATAAAATGCAATGCCTTCACCCGTTCATTTTCTATCGATTTTTGGCAAAAAAAACCCTTCGCAGGTGACCCTGGAAGGGATAAAAAGAAGTCTAGCGGCAGCCGGACTTGAACCGACGACACACGGATTATGATTCCGTTGCTCTACCGACTGAGCTATACCGCCTCAAGCGAAAAATAGCGGGGGAAGGATTCGAACCTCCGACCTTTGGGTTATGAGCCCAACGAGCTAACCCCTGCTCCACCCCGCGTCAACTTTTTCACTGGCTGTCGTTTTTCTAATGGGATCAGCTTAGCATGCACACGCATTAAACAACAACCGAAATATCATAAAATCATAAAAAAAAAGAAAACACCCCTGTCAATAGGTTTAAAAAGCCTTATTTAAATGCAGGGCTGTTTCTTTAAGCTGCAATAAGGTCTTATTTGTCGCCCCATGCACGTCGCCAGCCAAACGCAACCCCGCATCCCCTAATGATTTACTACGTTCTTTATTTTGTAATAAGTCGAGCAATACATCAGGAAGTTCTTCTAAGGATACTTGTAAGCCAGCTTCGTATTCACGCACTAGATCAACTAAATCGGGCTGGCTGTACATATGTGGACCAAAAAGCACTGGCACGCCATACCAAGAAGGTTCTAAAATATTATGTCCACCGACCTTACTTGTGTAGCTCCCTGCCACAATTGCAATATCGGCTAGTTGGTAGCACTTGCGCAGCAATCCCATGGCATCGATCAAAATCACTGACGCTTGTTGGTTTTCGCCTGTTTTTTGGCTTAAGCGGCGGAAGCTGACGTTACTTTTCTGCAAGATACCAGCGACCTCATTGAAGCGTTCGGGATGGCGCGGCACAAGCATCACTTTTAGCTTTGGAAATTGATTCCACACTTGAGGCAAAAGTTTAAGCAGTTGCACTTCTTCTGGACTATGTGAGGATCCGACCACAAGCACGGGATCTGTGGGTTGGATCCCCAATTCCATGCGCCAAGCTTCGATTTGATTTGCCGGGAGTTTGGCATAATCGCCATCGAATTTCATGTTGCCGGTGACCACAAGTTTCTCTTGAGGTATGCCTAATGATGCAAAGCGCTTGCGGTATAAGTTGCTTTGTAGGCAGAACAAATCGATACAGGCGAAGAGCTTGTGCGCAAAAAAAGGAACTTTGAGAAAACGCGTCTGCGAACGGGTTGAGAGCTTGCCATTTACGACGGTCACCACCGCCCCAGCCTCTTTAGCCGATGACAGGAAATTATACCAAAAATCGGATTCACACAAGACCACTAGATCTGGAGCTGTGCGTTTCATGATCGACTTTACCACCCAGCCGAAATCAAAAGGCAGGTAAACATGATAGTCGGCGCTAATTGAGCGGCACGCTTCCACATAGCCCGTTTCAGTGGTAGTAGAAAATACCAACAAGGGGTTTTTGAATTCTGTTTTAATGGATTTCACTAGAGCGGCTACAGCTTTAGTTTCGCCGAGTGAGACAGCATGAATCCAGATGAGCGGACGATCCCCTTTATTGATCACCGGAAAGCCCCATCCAAAACGTTTTAGGATGCTATTGCGATATTTCTTCTTAAAAATATACTGATATAAAAATATAGGTAGATATGCTATGCCAAGTAATAGCAAACAAATTTCGTAAAGAATAGAAAATAGCATGTAACTGATCTTAGTTTATTTAGAATGAATGAATTATCGTCACAGTTTATCTAATAATTAGATACTGCGCTAGTAATATTTCGTCCATGTTCAAGGCATATGCAGCCTGCCGCGGTAGCGGCCTAAGAGATTAGCCCTGAACATGTACAATATTTCAATCTACTTTTTGGCACTACTCGAATCTATTTGATAAGTCAATACGCGCCAATCACCATCCTCTGAATACAACGTCACCAATTCCTTCGCATCTGGTTTAGTCGAAAATGCCGTTTTATAGTACATCACCATATAATCACCGGGTGGCAGGCCATGCGGATTTTTTGCTACCCTTTGATCTAGCACTTGACGCGAAGACACACCCCCAAGAGGTCGACGTGTGCTCGTCATCAATTTGACCCATTCATCTTTAGGAATGGTCATGCGCATCAGGCCAGAAGCCTTATCCCAACTTTCTGCGTACTGTGAACGGTCTACAACTTCAAGCCATGCTTTTGCTGCAATGGCAGAGCTTTCTAAGCTGCCTTTAGCAGGCGTATTGGAGGGGGAAGGGGCGTTTGCTGAACAAAGCTGTGGTAGCAGAGACACTAAAGCGACGAGCAAAGCTGTTGCTAAGATATACATAACACTAACTCCTTTCAAATTTTGTAGATTATATATACCGAAGTAAACCTGTTAACTTCTTTTTTAGCAAGGTTTAGCTCTAGTGTTTACCATCCAGGCGGAAAAGCGTTCCAAAAAGGTCATAAATTCGGCCATATATTCCATTGGGAATTGATATTTCTTATCAGCATCGACCAACACCTCTCGAAAACACGCCAGCCACGTTTGACGGGCTGCTTCATCGATAGCAAAAGGCAAATGTCGCTGACGCATCATCGGCGCCCCATAGCGCTGTTGATATAGTGGAGGACCGCCAAGTAAAAAAACAAAGAAGGCCCCAGACTTTTTCGAGGCTTGGACCATATCTTCCGGAAACATCGGTCGTATTTCAGACTTTTCAAGGCGCAAATAGAAATCTTCCAACATGCGAAAGATATTGGCCTCCCCCATTTTGGCATAAATGGCAGGGTTTGGACGCTGTTGTGGAGGCCCCCCGGGAGGGATATAGATATCTTTGTGCGGTGTCATCTCTACCTAATATAATATCGTATGGATAATGCATGAAACCTCCATAAATTTCTTGTATAAAATCGCTGCACGCAATAACTTCCTGCTTCTAGATTAAAATTACGGAGGAGATTTCATGTTCCTAGAAGCTTTAACCTACGACTGCCATGGAGTAACATGTAAAGGACACCTCGCTGCGCCGGCAGAGGCAAAAAAAGCTAAAAAGCCAGGCATCGTGATTGCCCACGCTTGGCGCGGACAAGATGATCTGACCCGTCGAACAGCCAAAGAGCTGGCAGAGATTGGCTATGTGGCTTTAGCCGCTGACATCTATGGCGATGGCCAAACAGCCACGACAGATGAGCAAGCGACACAACTTATGATGCCCTTATTTATTGATCGCACACTGCTACGTGAGCGCATCAACGCAGCAGTGGATGCGTTAAAGAAACATCCCTTGGTTGATGCCACAAACGTCGCTGCTATTGGCTTTTGTTTTGGCGGCCTAACAGTGATTGAATTGTTGCGCAGCGGGGCTGATGTCCGAGGGGTAGTTAGCTTTCACGGAGTATTAGGCAATGCAATGGGCGATAACGTCGCAAAGACCGCTCCTTTAGCAAAGAAGATGCATGGTGCATTGCTCATGTTGCATGGCAACGACGACCCACTTGTCAGTGCTACCGATTTTGATGCCATTCGCAAAGAATTTACCAAAGCGAATGTTGACTGGCAAATGAACATTTACGGGCATACAGTGCACGCTTTCACAAATCCAGCAGTGCATGATGTCAAGGGTGGCTTAGCTTACAACGAAAAGGCTGCAGCACGCTCTTGGATCGCAATGCAAAACTTTTTAAACGAAATATTCAAATAGGTTGATATTAAAATGAAAAATTCACGTAATCTTATCGTCTTTATTTATGCTTTTATGGTCCTGGCTGGAGGCGTTATCGGTTTCGCTAAAGCTAATAGTATCCCCTCTTTAATTATGGGAACATCATTTTCACTCGCATTATTTGGTGGAGCGATCGGCATGGTGCGAGGCAGAAGTATCAGCTTTTACTTTACCATGGCGTTAACTGCTGTATTAGCCATTTTTTTTGGCTATCGACTCATACTCACCGGCAGCTTTATGCCAGCGGGTTTGATGTCCATCTTGAGCCTCATTGTACTCTTCACTCTGACGCAAGCACAAAGAAGTGAGCGCGTTAAAAGCCGTTAATCTGTGAGCATGCACGCTGTTAATTTGAGGCTAGGTTAATTGGACATGGACTACCTGGACGAATTGGACTGCCTGAACGAACTAGACGGTATTGAATAGAGTTGTCCAGTTCGTCCAGGTAGTCCAATTCGTCCAGGTAGTCCATGTCTATTTTGTCCATTTTTTTTCCTCTTGGGTAATTAATTTTCAGATGTTTATTGCATTATTTAAATGCTTGTTGTTACCATTCTTATTAATTCACTGAGTGTCGCTGAGATAATCATCAAAACAACTAGCATGATAAATTTTAAAAAGCTTAGATTAACAAAGCCTATTTTTGCCCTTTTAACAAATCGCTGGGCGCTGATCTGCTGTGCTATCCTCACAATCCAACAGATGATCGAGGCTTCTGCAACTTATTGGCTAGTTAAAGTAATGGCAAGCATCACCCAAGGGGCAAATTTTCTCCCCTATCTTGGTCTCTACTTAGCCTCAATTGCCTTCCCTTACATTCCATTATGCGTCGCTTATATTCTTAAAATCACTTGGAAACAAGAAGCACAGCGGTCTTTTACTAATGAGTTCGTAGCTGCAAACAAAAATAATGTCACCGACTGGAGCAATAAAGGGCTCAAAGAACAGAAGCTTTCCATCTTAACATCGGAAGGCCCCAATACGATTCATAACTTTATCGACTATGTATGGGACTTTTACACCTATGTGCTCAGCGTTATTTTTAACATTCTCGCCTTGTCGATTATCGTTGAACCGTTATTTGCGGTGGCTTATGGCATCAGCATCACATGTGTGATTATTGTGATGAAACTAAAACGCAGGCTGCAAAGACAACTGACCCAAAAGGCAATGTCCGCGCGCATTGATCTCTGCCAGTCGTTACTTGCAGCCTGGGATAACGTCTTGTTAGGCAATGAATATAATTTCAAGTTGTGGGACGAAAAGACCACACAGCGACTGAACCGCTGCCTGCAGCGCAATGTTGCATTGGAGCGCTTTGATCAGTTGTTGGCTATTTTCGTCACACTCATGACAGCAATTCCCTCTCTCATGGTTGTTGTGTATTACATCATGACGCACAAATCTGATCCAGTCGGATTATCAGCCTTTATTGTGATTCTGCCGCTATTGTTTATGGTCCTTTCTTACACGCACCAAACTTTGTCGCTAGCCTTCCGTTGGACCATGCATCGCAGCAAACTATCGACCATTTACCAAGCGATTAAAGGGTCTAAAGAAGCTCAACATACACTAGAACGCAAAGTTAAATGGGGCAAGCTCATGCTAACGCAATCGACGACAGCCCCCCAGACCTCAATGTCGATGCAATATCAACAACCTGTTTTGTCCCATCACGACATCTTAGAACACGCCACCCAATCGGGCCGTTTGACTATCCGCGGAGAAAATGGGTGCGGCAAATCAACCACCTTAATCTTAATTAAAGAAGCATTATCGAAACGCGCTTTCTTTTTGCCGACACATAATCACTTGAGCTTTCAATCGGAATCTAATAAGTACTCAACAGGTGAATCATTAAAAAATCGCCTACTAGAGATTCTAGAGAAAGTTGATGTTGATGTGCTTCTGCTTGACGAATGGGATGCAAACCTTGATAGCGAAAACAGAGAGCGTTTGTCTTCACTGATCGACGAGCTATCAGCAAAAAAATGTGTGATCGAAGTGCGCCATCGTTAAACGATGTGATATATTCTTTATCATAAAATGGATATGATTTATCCTTGCATTAAGGGATCGTATAGAAATAACTTTTACAATTCTCGAGGGAAAAATCGATTCATCTCGAGAGCGTTTTTCCTCAGAGGTATTCCACTGATACTCCCTTCGGAAAAACCCTCTCGATCTGAACTGCATTTCTCCTCGAGAATTGTAAAAGTTAATTCTATGCTATCCCTAAGACAACTTTCTGCACGTGGTAGGCAATGAGAGCACAAACATTTTCGACTCTGCAATACCTTACACATAACTGGCGTCAAAGCAAACGCGCTTATTATACGATAGCAGCTTTGCTAGTAGCAGCAATGGCATTGACCATTGTTTCCTGGCTGCGCATTTGCAGTGAAGCCTGTGCCGACAGCCACAGTTATCGCCTGTTTGGCTTAACGTTTGAGGATGTCGGAATGGTCTTTTTTCCAATTATGCTCCTCATGCATCTTTTATCACGCCGCTTACCGCTGCTTGGCACATTGGCAGCATGGGCATTAGCTGCCACCTTGGGTGCTGAGGCCATGTTCATTTACCTCCAAAAGTATATCATTGGGCATTGGTGTCCTGTATGTTTGTTAATCGCCACAACATTGCTGTTGGGAGCTGCGATCTATTTTTATGGATACTATGTTAATTTCAAAAATATTCTCATAAGAAGAGAGAAGGAGCTTGTTATGATAAATGTTACCAAAGGGTGTGTCGGCATGATCGCCATGGCTGTTGGTTTTGTTTTGGCATTTACAGGAATAGCCAAGCACAGCGAGCTACAAGCCGAAGAAAATAGTGTCGTCGCCCAAATTGCGTTTGGCAAAGCAAACAGTCAAATTGAAGTCTATGTGTTCACAGACTGGGAATGCCCCGCCTGCCGTTCACTGGAAGGAGTTTTTGAAGCAATGGCACCTGCCATTATGCAAAGAGCCAGACTCACCTTTGTTGATGATCCTGTGCACGCAGCTTCACTGAATTTTACTCCCTATAACCTGTCTTTCATGATCTATAACAAAGCTAACTATTTTGCGCTTAGAAATGCGTTAAGTAACCTCTCAGAAACAACCAAAGCGCCCACCCAAGAGCAAGTTGCTGCCTTAGCCGCCAAACAAGGCGTAAAATTCACCCAACTAAGCTATGCCGACGTGGCAATGGGCACGAAATACTATGATCAGCTGGTAGATCAGTATAAAGTGGAAGGCACACCGACGGTTGTGGTAGTCAATAGCGCCACCAAGAAAAGCCAAAAGCTCGAAGGCACCTCAGAAATCAGTCAAGCCAATGTCTTAAAAGCTATCGATACCCTTTCTACTAGTCGCTAGCACTAAGGCAAAATTATTAGACATGGACGAACTGGACTGACTGGACTACCTGGACAAACTGGACAGATTAAAAAGAACTGTCCAATCCGTCCAGGTAGTCCAGTCAGT
>Ga0206894_1018_pt1 | contig 47678 bp, 38 predicted proteins | sample Alteio_BWOrgHeat_54_FD_152953 | JGI IMG/M metagenome (GOLD analysis project Ga0206894, IMG submission 152953) | Enriched cells from forest soil in Barre Woods Harvard Forest LTER site, Petersham, Massachusetts, United States -... | ecosystem: Environmental > Terrestrial > Soil > Temperate forest >...
TGCGTTAATCCTTGAAAATATCGCTCGTCCACCGAGAAGCATCGCTGGATATCAACAATCAATCTCGAAAGGGAATCATGCGTTAGATTTGATGAACCCTAAGGCATATTTTGTTGCTAACGAAGGATATCCAAGTATTGGCGATGATGATAAAGCCGGTGTGACATGTCGTTTTCTCTCTCATTGCACTAATCTGGGCGCTATACTTGGACCAACCAGTGAGTGTGTCATTACACGCTCTGGAAGAGCAAATAGCCAAGCACGTATGTTGGAATGTGTGGTCCACGCCTGTCTCGAGCAAATTAATAGTCGTTTGCTAACAGGTTTCCTGATGAAAGCGGACGGATGCTTTGAATTCCAACATGTGGTTACTTCTTACATCAACACACATGTAACTAAAGACGGAGAAAGGTCTGCCTATTTATTGAGCATCATGCAAGCCGTTGATGAATGGCCTCAAGAGGGATTTCCAATGATTGTTGACGGAAAAATCATCATTTTGCTTAAGCCAATTTTTCAAAATCAGATGTTTTCGACCATCTTGGATAGTCTGTGTGCTAGTGATCCGACATCAGAAACAAGTCTAGATAGAACAAACATGATTACTTTTACCGGAAATCAGCGCTTGTTCGCACAATTCCTGGCACAGGAAAACATTGTCGTGCCTGCAGAACTGCTAGAGACATCTAAGGAATTAGATAAGCTTTTGCTATCAATAGGAAAATGTGACTGTAGCACCTACTTAGGAGCAAATGGTCTCATCGATTGGAATCGCGTATCCATACGCGATCTTTATTTGAAGCGAGCACAATTTTTCACTAAAGATGTAGTGACAAAATATCAAAAAGCCGTGGCTCGTCTGTTAGTTAAAGAAAAACAGCGCGGGATTTTGCCTCGCGCACTCTTTTCGCTCATGTTTCAGCGCGATATGCTCGCTACAATTAAAGACAATTTCACCTTAAAACCGGCACAAAGCGTAGAGTTGCATGCTGCAGATCTTGATCTGTACCGCAACGTCGTCTGTCAGTTGCTCAATATCTCTCAAGGTAAACAATGTAAGCATGGGCTTGATAGAACAGGCATAGGGATTGCGCTTGCCGTAGCACAAGATCGCTATCAAAAGGAGAATGAGTCACTTTTTCTTCCGCCGATAGGTGTCACAGCTATAGGATCGAATGAACACAAGAAGCTCATACAATTCAAACGCTATTTTCGTGAAGCGCTTCTACATCTAGCTGTGCCCGTGGGTGTCGAAAGTCGGGGCAAATCCGGAGTGATCTCGGCACATGATGACAATCCCGTAACGAAAAAGTATTTAATCAGTAAAGAGGATGTTGGATTCGGTCTGCCAAGCGTCACAGAGGATGAGGTCGAAGTAGTAGATCTTCGTTATAGCGATTTCGCCCAACACGGTGTCAACCAGTATGGAGGTATGCTCACAGAAAGGTTCGTTTATACCATAGCTGGTCAACATATCAAAGAAACAGCCGCCGCGGTAGAAGAGGCTGTGAGTAAAATCACACCACACATTCATCAATATGTTGAAACTAAAATCAAAGCGATTCTCCAAGACACGCAATGGAAGGAAAACAATGTGACCACATTGCTTAACAGCGCCCTTGAGCTCGAGATTCCTATTTCAGAACTGAATCTCAACGAGCTTGTTGGTGATACAACACGTTTACAGCTCTTAGAAAAGCAATTAGCAACCATTGATTTTTCTTCAGAAGAGTATGGAGCTTACGTGCAGTCTGCGCTCTTATCGATCATCCATTTAGAGACTATCAGCAAACCCTAAGACAAAAAAATAACATGATGGGCAGGATTTCTTGTCCCCTTTTAGTCCACTCCGTCCATGCAGTCCATTCAGTCCATGTCGTCCATTTCCTTAAGTTGACGCCATTGGGTGAACATGGCTGCTAAATTTTGCAGCAAACTGATTCATTCATTAAACAATCAACTAGACAACAAACATTACCAACAAATAAACAACACAAACTAAAATAATTTAATATTGTAATTAATAATATATTGTGTTAAATTCACTACTCTGTTGTTACTGAGTTTTAATATATTAAATAACGAGATGATTACTATGTTTATGAATTTGTTTGTTTTTCAGATGATCTTTTGTACTATTCTCTCCGTAGGATTGGTAAGTGAAAAAGCTGAAGCTGTTACACATGCAAGTCCTAAAATGCAAACAATCCAAGATGTGATCTCCTATGCACGACAATATCGTGGTGATCCAACGCTCGCCCCCGCACAGGAACAAGAGCGTTTGAAGAAGCTCTTAGCACAAACAAATGCCATGCTACCTCACTATGTAGTTAAAGATGAATTGAAGAATAGCATCAGAGACTTCGTGGACGATACTTTATCCATGGACTTAGTTGACATCTCTGAATTTTCAATTATCGATGCACGCACGACAGAATTCTATGGAAAATCACATGATATCGTCTTCCTTGTACAGGATAAAGAAGGTCATGTACGCTATATTGTCAAAGCCTTTGAAAATTGTTGTCTGTTATCAGGAAGATTTTTACCAGAAATTTCTGCCATGGATCTCATCCAACAGATGCCTCTTAAAGGTGTAGTCGCCATCGAGCCCCTTGCTGTTGCCATCTGCCACGAAAAAAATACTGAGTGGGGCCTCTTGCTAGAATCTGTGGCTCCTGGCAAACGCCTTGATCAATATGTGCTTGCGTTGGGAGAAGTAAAAACGAAAACGACAGGCCGAAAGCAGCGCTTAGAGGTTGCTAAAACAGCTTTCCAACGCATGGGAGAAAGCTTGGCACAATTGCATACGATAAAATCAGCCAAAAAAATGCCTCTCCATGCGTCGATTCAAGCAAAATATGATGACAAATTGAATAAAGTGCTTAAAGAGCCCTTTATTGTTAAAGAGTTATCAAAACATTTTACACTTCAGCAATTCTTAAATCATGTGAATGAAGTCAAAAAAGCCGCCATGCAAGTGCCCCTGTTCTACACACATGCACATGGAGATACTAATTTAGGAAACGTGTTTTATGATGATGAAACGGATTCGATTTCGTTCATCGATTTATTTGGTTTGCATCAATCTGTAAATATTAAGAACCAGCCTATCTCTGATCCAATCATCGATTTGGTGCGCACAGAAGACGGTTTTCGCAAGAAAGCAGCTAGCCTCTTAACTGCAGATGAGATTAAAATCCTATTATCATCTTTTTATACCGCTTATAAAGCTAGCGGAGGAACAATCCCAGACGAGAGACATTTGCGCTTTTACAAGACGTATATCAACATGTGGAGGTTGATTCTGGGCAGCCACTACATCGACGAAAAAGATCCCATACGTCGTGAATTTGATAAAGCCTCGTTTGAAGAGGGTATCGAATACTTAAAAAGTCAAATAGTCAATACCACTAAACGATAGTAGTTTAGCCAAGCAGGCTATCAATGCTGCTGCAACAATAGACGAGCAATATTTGTAGCGACCAAATAGCCTGTTGCCATAGTTGTTCCATCCATGGGCACGGGATTGATTGAATTATCAGCTACGTAAAGATTCTCTACCCCATAAACCTTTCCTAAACTGTTCACAACACCCCCCTGATTTAATGGAGCCATACGGCAATGGCTTTGCCAGCATTGGCAAGGAACAATAACCTCTTTGACGAACTCTGCGATTTGATTCACGTCATCTAATATTTCCTCCGGAGGAAACAAAAGTTGATATTTTTCATCCATAGACTTAAGGACTATGTTGATATTCTTTAAATAGATTTGTAAGGCCTGAACGTAAAGATCTAGATCGTCAGGATTACTGAGCATGCCGGAACTGACGAGCGGAGGCTCAAAAGGATTGAAACTCTTTAATGTAATGCGGCCTCTACTTAAAGGTTGCACTAGGTCTAGCAAAGCGAACGCTATGCCAGGAATTGGATTCACCGTTGCGATTCGAACTTTTCTTAGCGTGGGATTTCCTGCAGGTGCGGGAAACCAAGCGATTTGTGAAAAAATACTGTTTCCAGGAAGTTGAGAACCGTTGCAAAAAAGAAAACTAGTCAACTGTTCTTTGTAAGATAGGTCCATGAAACCTGGAATCCCCAGTAAGGTAAGCGGGTCAGAAAGGTCGATCCTAATACCACTTGGAAGAGCTCCACAAGAGCTCCCCTCGATAGGAGTGTCTTTGGGATCGGTAAGAAACACAGTGGCCACTATCGTTTGATCGGCAAGTACACCCACATTAGGGTTATCATACTTAAGATGTATTCCAAGTGCCTCTAGATCGTTTTTAGGACCAATTCCTGAGTGCATAAGAAAGGCACTGCTATAAAGACCTGCGCATACGATGACGCCCTTCGACGCATAAGCTTTTTTAATTTTTCCATCACTATAAAATTCTACACCCACAGCTTTATTACCTTTCCATATAGCTCTAAGAGCTGTGCTTTGATTTTTGACTTCTAATTTTCTACCTCCAACACCCTTACCGCTGGACGTAACGATATTTTCATTCAAAAATGCCGTCGCACTGCTCACCCTGAATTTGCCGTCGGGTCCCGATTGCGTTACTTGCATATCCAGCGAAACACCAATGGGCGTCGCCGGATCATTATAATCCACAACTAATGGAAAACCCGTTGCCGTAACCTCTGCTTCACTGAAAACCCTTTGAAATTTTGTCGGATTCGGCACCTGACGTATGTCGACAGGGCCATGGGTACCTCTTGTGGCCGGATTAGTGGTCGTTCCCTTATAATTTTCCAGATTTTTGTAGATTTCATTGATCCGTGCTAAAGACCATTCGGGACCAGCTATGAGCTCCCACTGGGCATATAGCTGGTCTGTTCCGCGAGCCCAAGCCCCTGCATTGATGGATGAAGCTCCACCTTCGGGAATAGCAATCGCCCAAGGAAGCTCTCTATTATCTGCGTGGGATTGAGGAGGAGTTAGACCTACTTGAGAGAAAGTAGAATCTCCGAGCAAAGTAGAAACGACAGCAACTATCCCATTTTGCGAGTACTTGATATCTGGATCTTGATTTAGATTTTCTCCGATGTTAATTGCCAAAACAGAGGTTCTCATATCATCAGTAAGCAATTTGGAGATGGTTGCACCTGCTGTGCCCACCCCTATCACAATGTAGTCTACATTATCCTTAGCTGTCAGGGAAATTGAACTGAAGAAACAAAATACACTTATGAGCCAAGCTAGATTTTTCATCGGATCTTCTTTATAGTTATAGTGAGATTTATGAAATGTATAATAAATGATAACGTTTTCACATAGAAATTTTTTATTGCATTTTTTTGTGTGTTACCTCACCTTCCAATTTGAGTCTGATCTATAAGACAAAGGTATCTATGAGAAAATTCTTTTTATCGGCGATAGCAGTTACCCTCATCCCTTTTTGTACGGATGCTCTAGCACAGGATTTTGATAACAGCTGTTGTGATGAGTATGAATGTTCTGAAGATAATCTGAATTTCTATGCAGAAGTTTATGGGGGCTCCAATTATTTACAAACTGAAACAAGTGGCGGGATCAAATCCAATTTCAAAACAGGATATATTTTAGGAGGCTCCTTAGGTTATCGCTTTTGCTATGGCGTACGTCTGGAAGCCGAGTATGCCTTTAGAAAAAATTCTTATGAATCGGTCCATTTTTTTGGACGAACCTTTTCTATGGACGGGCATTTCCAATCATCATCGATTATGGCCAATTTGTTATGGGATATCCCTTTTGCCTCTTGGGGATGGAATCTATGGAATGTGCAGCCGATTATCGGAGCTGGCATAGGATATGATTCGCAGAAGATTCGCGGAGTCAATGAGACGATGCATTATGATCAAACCTGTAGGCAGTTTGCTTGGCAAATGACTGCTGGATTGAGTTATCCACTCTTTAGTAATATTGACATCGCTGTGGAATATAAATTCCATAAAGGCGGCTTTAATTATATCTACGACCATTCAGTTGTCGGGGGGCTTACCGTTAAGCTTGGGTACCATTAATCACGGCTAGAACTTTATCGTCTTGGATTCACCAATCACTTGCCCATGAGCATTTAGTGCTTTCACTTTAAAATAAGGACCTTTATTGCTTACTGTTATAGCGGTTTCAAAGCCCGTTCTAGCAGCAGAGCCCACCAAAACTAGTTCTTTAGATTTTGATCCGGCCCAGACCTGCCATTGAGAGGTTTCAGTAGAACCATTCCATGACGCATAAACTGTTGTCTCGGCCTTGGTCGATGTGATGCCAATGCTTGGTGGATAAAATGGTCTGCCAACCCAAGTATTGCGATAGGCGCGGTAGGTGTAATTGGGACTAGGGAATTGCGCCGCATACAGCAAATTTAACGCAGGATCACTTTCTGAATTTCCTGCATCTTTATATTCCGAATAGTATTGTGACTGCCCCCAGCCAACAAATTTATTCCCGTTGCCTAAACTTTGCACATTGCCTTGTGACGACACTGTGATATTAGGATCATGATAATAGGATCGATGTAAACTGGCGCTCATATGGACTAAATCTAATTGCAGAATCAAGCCATGTGAGGGAGGACCAGCAACCGATGAACCATCCGAGTTATCATCAAACAGGCTTATGAGATTATTTGGTAGAAAACGAGCATCATGCTGCCATGAAAATTCACCTCCACTTTCTATCGTGAAGCTACTTTGTTTGCCGCCAAGTCGCCAAATAATATTTCCTGTTGGTTTGTTGATTTTATATATCGTCCAGGTATTGCGCCCCGACACCACGATGTCGTTGACATTGTCGGTCAGACCTATCGAATTCAAATGAAAAGCATCCCAGATGTTACCGCTAAGCTCTGCACTTGAGGCACTTTCATAAGAGTCTGTGAGTGGTATATGCTGCAATGCATCCCAAAAAAAGACCATCTCATTGGTGTGGAGATCGATTTCTTGGATCGCAAAATCTTGCACATACCCATTCTTAGGTCCACCATAAGGGGTTAAATCCATCGGCACTGATTTGGTGGAAAGAAGTAATGCCGTATTATTCGGAGTAAGAAGAAATTCATGAATATCCGAAGTAAATCCTTTTTGCGCTGTAACAGTTTTTATGACCCCATATGTGTTGTCGATGATGTAATAACAAGAACCAGGCTCCGAAGAACCAGCTGGGGCATTAACATATGCTGGTGGCGTGGCAAGAGTACCTTGCCAGAAGGTTAGAACAGGTTTGCCGTTGAATGTTTGCATCCGAAAATCGGTATTCATTAAATTGGGACTGCTTAGCGGACGAAACCAAACAGGATTACCCTCATTATCCACGATTAATGCCCCTGATTGCCCATACATAGCATCATTTGAAAAGCCGTAGGGGGCAAGAAATATTAATCCTGCCGCTACCCCGCGTTTGAACGTATTGACGGTAATTTTCATAGGATGCAGATTGGGGGCACTCACGAAACTCCATACTTTAGGAGAATCAGTAATCGGATCGGGAGTTTGATAATCGTCATTTGTGGGATAGGGTATTGATCCACATCCTGCACAGATACAGGGAGAGCTAAGGTCTACGGCAGACAACACTTCTTTTTCTTCACACAGAAAATCACCATAAAATTCTTCAAGATGATGCGATGCCACAAGAGGGCTTGCACAAAGGAAGGAGAAGCAATAAACATAAATAGATGGGTTCAAAAATTGTGCTAAACTTAACCTAAAGTGCATAAATTCTCCTAGACAAAATTCTAAGGTCATCATTATATGTGATACTAAAACTTATATTATAGAGTGCAAAATGCGTCCATACAATTTTTTTAGCGGCAAAACAGTAAAAATCCTTGGTGCGATCGGACTTCTACTAGCAGGAAAGATGCACGCTGAATATTTCATCGATCCAAGTGAGCAGTGCAACGTTTCATACCTACAGATCGGTGGAAGCTATACCCGTGCCGATATCAAGGTTGATGGGCAACCTTCCTTTAACGGCAACTTAGGAGGGATACAGGGAAGCTATGAATATAAACCATGGAATAGTTTATACTGTGGCTTAACAGCCGCCTGGAAGCAAGGAAAAACAGAAAATTCCTTCGCTGATCGCAAGCTGATGTATGTCGATGCGCAAGAACGCATAGGCTATACCTACGCTTCGTATTGCAATCACTGGTCGCTGACATTATTTACGGGCTTAGGCTATCGATATCTTGGTCATAAACTTAATCAAAATGAAGAGTCGATTAAATTTGAGTACAACGAGTTCTACGTCCCCGTCGGATTTATATCGGAGTATTTTTTCTGTTCCTGCTGGTCGCTTGGACTTAATACTATTTGGATGCCGCAAGTGTATCCCACAGTCGAAATAACACCGCTAAAAGGGGCGCGATGGACCCTTAAAAATACGCTAGGCAATGTGCTCGTTGAATTGCCGTTGACATACTTTTTTACAGAAAGTAAATGTTATTCCTTAGTTTTCAAACCCTTCTACGAACGCTGGGAAGATGGTCGATCAACAGCTAAAACCTCTAACGGTCAGGAACTAGGCCTTCCCAAGAATACCTATAATTTCTGGGGCGCAGAACTCAACGTGGCCTATTCTTTCTGATTTAACTTAAGACGAACGATGAAAAAAAATCTAATACAAGGTCAAACAGTTCTTATTACAGGCGCATCGAGTGGCATTGGCAAAGCTTGTGCCGAACAGTTCGCGATGCATGGAGTCAATCTAGTGATCACGGCCAGACGCGAAGACCGCTTGAAAGCTGTTGCCGATGAGCTTGTTGCGCAATATGGGGTCAATTGCCTTCCGATACAACTCGACGTACGAAGCAATGCACAAGTCGAGGCGGTTTTTAGAAAACTGGAAATAGATAACATTGGAGTGGACATTTTAGTCAATAATGCAGGCCTAGCGTTATCTACAGATAAGATTCAAGAAGGCAAGATTGACAATTGGGATACAATGATCGATACAAATATCAAAGGTCTCCTCTATGTGACAAAAGCCGCGCTTCCATGCATGCTTAAAAAAAATCATGGTCACATCATTAACATCGGCTCTGTCGCTGGTCATGGATGTTATGCTGGTGGGAATGTCTACTGTGCAACGAAATATGCTGTAAGAGCTCTCAGCAAATCCTTGCGCATGGACCTAATAGGAACAGCCATCCGTGTTAGTGAAGTTGATCCAGGAGCTGTTGAAACCGAATTTAGTGAAGTTCGTTGGAACGACAAAGAGAAGGCTAAGAAACTATATCAAGGTTTTGATCCATTGACAGCTGCAGATATAGCTGACGCTGTGCTCTATTGTGCCACAAGACCTCTACATATAAACGTCGCTGAACTAGTGGTTTATCCTCAGGCCCAAGGTTCTCTTACAGATATCTACCGACAAGGGGAGCCAATAAAAACAGTATTTGATATCACCAAACAGAAATAACACGATACTCAGTAATTATGATGTTGATAGAAAAAGGGGTGCCACCCTGGGGCTAAAAAATCGCATAATCCAATTTTTTGGCCACATGCGCAAAATATTGGATGCGTTGCGCGTCACTAGCATCGTTCTCTTGGGGTGGTGGCCCAAGATCATCGCGAAGGGCCATCAACATTTTCCCAAGCATATTTTTTCCACTGCCGTCGCTATTGTCAGACCAATAATCATCTCGTTTGGCTTGGTTGTGTTCAAGGAGATAAGCTCCCATAGTGTCATCTAGCAGCTGCTTAAAAACAGGATTTTGCTGAAATTTGGCTTGTAGCACTTCCCACATAACTAGATCGCGTACACCCTTTTTCCATCCTGGTGGATATATCTGAGGATATTTTTTTGCCAATTTCCGATTTAATCGAAATGCTGTTTCGCCATCAGCAGTGAAAAATTCATTCATCATCGCGTCTTTGATTCCAGCCCGCACATACTTCTGCCACTGAAAAGCAGCCTCTGCACAACGAAACCGTTGCCCCCAGATCGAAAGACCTTTTGGACAGATAGCAAAATTACCCAGAAATTCGGTGGGTCCTGTTTTATAAAAACATACCAGCTTATTTCCTTGGTGGTCGATCGCGCGTTGCGCAATTTGCTGCACTACTGCGCACGGTTGAGGCTTACTTGCCTGCATCGGTGCCGCAACAGGTTTCTTTATATACGCAATGATTTGGTCGAGATTGTTCATACCCTGAGGCACCTGTTGGTGCGCTTTCCAGCGTTCCAGACTTTTGATGTTCACATACCAGATCTTGCCGGCCGCCTCTAAACGAACCGCAAAATTAAAAAATTCGAGTAGTTTTCCATAAAGCTTCCCATAAGAACGAATGCCCGCATTGTCCACTCGGGAATTAGGGATGTTTTCAGGTAAAATGCGCTCTTCAAAGTAAGAAGATAAATAAACCACGAATTTACTATTAGATCTAATCAAATCCACAACAAACCCACATTATCTTACAACTAACAATAGCATGAATTTAATTTATCGTAAAGCAACCCCTATCTTTTTAAACCCCCTAATTATTTTTAAAGACCTCGTTCAAATTTCTCCCCTCTGATAGGCCAGCAGCCGGAGGATGGTCTGCTAAATAGGTTTTTATCTGTTGTATGCGCAGATCGGGATTGGGATGCGTTTGAAAGATCTCTGGCATACTTTCTTTGCCACCAGAGGCTTTTAAAATTTCCATGACCTCAATCATAGCATTTGGATCGAAGCCCGCTTGTGCCATCAATTTGATTCCCCATTGATCCGCCTCAGATTCATCTTGCCGACTATAACGCAGCTGTACCATGTGATCGACCACACCAGCCACCATAGTGGCATCTGCAAAGCGCCCAGGATGATTTGGATCGCTCACCGCTACACCCACAGCCGAGACGAACCTTTCACCCAATTGCGTTTTGGCCATTTGTTGGGCAGCGTGCCGTTCGAGCACATGTCCCATTTCATGACTCAACACACCTGCTAGCTGGGCTTCTGTTTGCAACTTATTCAAAAGACCCAAGGTAATGAAAATTTGTCCACCCGGCAAAGCAAAAGCATTGATCGTATGGGTATCGGCCAACAAATGGAACTTAAATTTCCAAGGACTTGTGGCAGCGGCGGTATGGGAGACGATATATGCACCCACCTTCTGCACTTCTTGGGCGCGTGGGTCAAAGGGAGGAATCTCGCCACCCATCTTATGTGCCATCGCTGGAGCTGATTCCAAACCCAAGCGAATTTCTTGCTCAGTAGAAATGGCAATATGTTGTTTTTCACCGGTGACGGGGTTTGTTTGCGTTTGACTCATATAGAACGCCAAACCAATCAAAGCAATGACCACTGCTCCAATGACGCGACTGCTAAAACCATTAGATTCCATTTGATCCCTCCAAATTTATGCATGATATAGATATTGCTTGTTCCAAGCGCCCTCACCATGTTATATTACCCCTTCATCAGGAGTTATTATGTCATCAATCAATTCACCTTTTTCTACTCGTGCTGCCCCATTACAATCCATTGATATTTTATGTTTTCGCCACGGCCAAACCACGCGCAATGCCAGCGGTTTGATTCAAGGGCAAGATAATGGCCCTGATACACAACTGACAGCTTTAGGTCAGGCACAAGCCGAAAAAACAGGTCAAACACTCAAAGAGCGTTATCCAAATATCACTAGATTCTACACTTCCCAATTGGGGCGCTGCTTAGAAACAACTCAGCTGATCGCCAAATATTTCCAAAATGCGTCTATCATCAAATGGGATAACCTCAAAGCTGTCAATCACGACATGTATGATGGCATGGATTATCAACTAAGAAATAAACTGTGTGCCCACTATTACAAGAATTTACTAAAAACACAAGCAGACACACCTCTTGATCCATTTATCAAGTGGAAACACAACCCTCTAGCAGGCGCAGAGACTTATTACCAAGTATGGGAAAGAGCCATAAAGACGTTAATTGAAATCTCCGAAGACTTCATCAAAAAAAATGGCACTACAAATATTACCCCCTCTATCAATTTATTAAATGAAGAGAGCCGCAATCAGACCCAAGTTCAATTGGCTGTAGCTGCTACCACAGTGTTCATCCAATCACTAATTACACGCTCACAATACGAATACAATGGGGGTGAAAATGAGGTATTGCCTCTCTTCTTCGAATTGCCACAACCTCTTCCCAATTGTATAATGGCGCGCTTTCGCTATCATCCTCAAGAATCACAGCTTGAAAAAAAGATCCAATTCATCGGCTTAGAAAATCTGGTGCCAGCAAATGTTCTTTGATTGTACATGTTCATGCAATGGCGTCAACTAAAGGAAATGGACGGCATGAGACAATTGCATAAGTGACAATATATTTTTCGAATATTTTGATTAGGTTCAAGCTAAATCCTGAGTCTTGATTCGCCCGGCGCTTTACCCCAGAAAGGGGTAACGGCTTATAGCCCAGGGTAAGCGACAGCGCAACCCTGGGAGATTTATTAGATATTGTACCCCAGAAAGGGGTACGGGCATGCTAGGTGCGTTGCGGACCAAAATGGCCCGCACCCTTTTCTGGGGTGCAATATTGTATTTTTATATACCCAGGGTTACGCTGTCGCTCACCCTGGGCTACAAGCCGTTACCCCTTTCTGGGGTAAAGCACTGAGCATATCAAGCCCCAGGACAACGTCCTGAGCGATGCTGAATTGAACAAACTCTTACTGGCGAATATCGAAAATCGGCTAATCATTACCAAAAACATTTTTTTGACAGCGGATTCGGTTCTAGAGCGCCATTTCACTTTTGCAATCGTCTCATTCAGTCCATTTTCCTAATAACTCGTCGTCAATCCACCGTCGATGACTAGGTTAACACCAGTAATAAAATTCGAGTCTTCTGAAAGCAGGAATTTCACACTGTGCGCAATCTCGCTGGGCTTGGCATGCCTACCCAGGGGGATCTTGGCCACATCGTGGCTCATTTGCGCTTCGTAACTACAGTCATTGGCTACAGCTTTATTGGCAATCCTTTCCTCATGGAAATTGGTTAAAATCACCCCTGGAGACAACACATTGACATAAATCTCTTTCGGACCTAACTCATAGGCCAAAGCTTTTGAATACGTGGTCCACATCCTGCGCAAAATACACGCTGGACCATATTCAGGCATATATTGTACCGAAGTATTGCCTGCGATCACTACAATTTTGCTGCCTTTTGATAGCTTCGGCAACGTGGCCTTCAAAGCCTCTAAAGGACCTGTAAATATCGTTTGGAATAGCTGAAGCCACTCTGCTTCTTCTTGCAAAAGGTTCTTCGCAAAATTTGGACGCGGTGTGATTAAGACTAGACCTGCAACAGATTGCTCAAAATTTGAGATTTTGTTCTTGAAATCGACGATAGAAGCCTGATTCACATAATCGAGCTGACACACCTCATACTGCCAAGGGTATTCCACTTGGAGCTGCTTTTGCAGTGCTTGCAACTTAAGCGAATCACGTCCCGTCAAAATCAAGTTGTAATCACGGCCAAGCACTTTAGCGATCGCCGTGCCTAATTCTCCTGTGGCACAAGTCACCACCATAGTGGACGGTTTGCTCTCAAGCGCTGGAACATCCGCCATACAGTGACCACAAAACGATAATGCAAGCAACTGAAAGCTAAGCAATAAATATACACATATAAACACTCCATTTTTTAGGCTCATCCGGTTTTGTAGGACTCTGCTAAAGGGAGCTTTGCTTATTCCCCGTCAGGGGAAACAGTGATTAGCCCCGGGTGGAGCGATTAGCGGAACCCGGGGCTAATCACTGTTTCCCCTGACGGGGAATACGCAAAGCTCTCTTAGGCTAAGTCCTACAAAACCGGATGAGCCATTTTTTTTATTAGATAGTGCAATCTAATTGGTGATGGTTTATGAAAGTTAATAAGAATAACATTCCACGTGTGGAGCATTATAAAGAGAGGACAATGAAAAATGGAAGGGAAACTCAACACACTCATTCCAACATTAAGGGCTGATATTTGGAAATGGACAACTTACGCCGTAATAACATTAGTCACCTTGATTTCAAGTACTCCACTATCGGCCGAAGAGAATAAATCCAGAATCACTCCTGACCAAGCTAAAGCCTTAGAATATTGGACCGACAGTCTAGCGTTGCAAGCCGCCACATGGGGAGAGCCTTTAGTCGTCATGTACTTACTGCGCTATAACGATGCCGTAGGACCACAAGCTAAAGCCAAGCCCAATACCATCTGGCGCATGGAAAATATTTCTACTCCCAAACTGGCCGAAGAAGCCGGTTACGTCTGGCCCAATGTAAATACCATCTATGGCTTTGGATTCATGGACCTACGCCAAGAGCCTATCATCCTCACTCTCCCCGATTCCCATGATCTCTATTATATGGTGGAAGTGGTTGATATGTGGACCAATGCCTTTGCTTATCCTGCTGGCAAGAAAGCCGGATACAAAGGAGGAAAATACGCCCTCGTCGGCCCTAATTGGAAAGGCACCCTACCTACTGATGTCACACGTATCGACGCTCCAACGCCTTGGATACTCCTTCAACCTCGTGTACATCTGACTGATCAAGCAGACTTAGCCAACGCCCAAACCGTTCTTAAGGGCATCACCACCCAAGGCTTAGCAGCATATACAGGTCAAACACCTCCACCTGCGCCAAATGATGACTTCATTCAGCCTCAGCTGATAAATCCCAAACTACCTGTTAGTGCCTTAGACTTCCGCGACCCACTACAGTTTTGGGAAATTCTATCTGTAGCGCTGAATGAAAATCCACCCCCGAAAGATCAAATTGATGCCCTATTACCTATGTATCAACCTCTCGGTCTCGAATTTGGTAAAGTATGGGATCGCTCTAAGATCGACCCCATCGTCCTAAAATCAATGCGACAATCCGCTGAGAAAATAGCACCTACCATGGTCAAGATGCCTTTTGCTACTCTGTTAAATGGCTGGTTTCTCTATTCTCCCAATGCTGGCGACTGGGGCACAAATTACAAATACCGCGCGATCTGTGCTAGAGTAGGTTTGACGGCCAATACAGCCAGCGAAGCCATCTATTTTACAGGCACAGCTGATGGAGAAGGGCAACCACTTACGGGTGCTAAACGCTATACCATGACCTGGCAGAAAGCCCCACCAGTGGTAAACCCCGGCTTTTGGTCGGTAACGCTATATGACAACACCAACTCCTATCCCGTTCCCAACCCCATCAACCGCTACGCGCTGGGAGGCGATAACAAAGATCTGAAATATAACCCAGATGGTTCATTAACCATGTATCTGCAAACAGAGAGTCCAGGCAAAGACAAGGAATCGAACTGGCTACCAACACCACCTGGGGAATACACCTTAATTATGCGCGCCTACGCCCCTTCAGACGAAATGGTCAAAGCGTTGAGCGATCCGCAGCTCTTTGTGCCACCGCCGGCAGTGCAGGTGCCCTAAGCTGCCAAAATAGATAGTGCCACACGACACACCTCTGAGCAGTTAATCATCCCCTGATGCCCATGCTTAAATAGGCGCACCTGACTTGATGACAAAGGGGTTTCAGGGATAGAGATGGCGTCTTCGGTCCCCACGAAATCAAAAATGTTGTCGTGGCAGCTATGTATGGTAGCTATTTGTGAAGCTGTAAAGCCTTTCAACGGATAGATATCATGATTGCCAAGCTCCTTTTGTCCTTGACAGCACAGCCACGTAGCGGCAGCCACCGAAATTACCTTGCGCACGGCGGGATTGCGCTGATCTATATTGTGCCAGCGTCGCTCGATTCCTTCTTCATAGGTGATATCCTGCGTGAAGGCAGCCATATGGGCGGCGTACCCCCCTTTCGAGTAGCCAATGAGATCGACTTGCGCTTGTTGAGTACCAAGAACTTGGTTATAGATCGCAGTGACATCCGCAATAGCTTGGCGCACGAGTTTCATGCGAGCATCCATTTCGTTTGGCAATTGCAAAGTGATGATATGTCCCACTTTCCTTCCTTTTGCCGCCCCTTCTAATTCGTCGGCCCAGGACAAGAAATTATCTGGGCTACCAGCCAAGCTATGTAGGAGTAGTACTGGCACAGGAGGAAAGTAACCAGCAGGATGAACTTTGATTTCCTGGGTTAAATCGGCCGCGAGTTTTTCGAGGCTCTTTTTGCTGCCAGCGTCATAAAATCCATGTTTATCCAATGATAACTTCATGCCAAAAAGAGGACGCAAGCCAGAGGCTAAAGAAGCTAAAGGCTCTGTCAACAGAGAACCCAAGATAAAATGTGTAATAATCCACCCATTATTGAATAGATGTTGGCTAAAGGTCTGCATTGAGCGTATATATACATCACGCATACGCGAGATGAGCGATGGCTGCGCCTGCGTTTTATTTTGAAGGACAATCTCGCAACTTGGTACATAAGTTTTAGCAATGTTATTAATACCTAACATGGACAGCTCCTCTTTATACAAAGTCAAAGAATAGCTCAAAAGTACTTAAACAACAAGACTTTAAAACAAAAGCATTTTTCTAACATGGGTGGATTATGCACCTCATAAGAGTGTTAATTTCGAGCCTGCTGATCAGCATGACGATCATCACCTTTTCCGTCTATGGCCACAGCGACATCATCAACAAAGGAGTTTTGGTAGGTCCTTTCACCAAGAAAAACGACATCCCTCCACGCCTTGAGTGGAACGCTAATTTTGGCTATTGTGGCGAGATTGGCCTCATTAGCGCCGGCCTCTTCTACGGCCAATACATGTCGCAATACACTGCCCGGAGCATTGCGAGCAAAAATAAGCCTCAAAATTTGCAAGGCTCTCAGCTCCTTTTAGGAGTTAACGATCAGTATGCCGCTTCCAAAATGCATCTGCATCCTATCGAATGGGACACAGCACAAGAACAAAACACCCGCCAATTCCTTGCCTGGGTTAAACAAAACGTTGTGCGAGGCTTCCCTGTATCTATTGGCGTATACGCCAACCAATATCTATTCTACGGCGACACTAATCCCCATGCAGGAGATGCCGATTATGACCATATCGTGGTGGTGACTGGCATCAGTTCAAATCACGCCTTAAGCGATCCCCACTACTATGCTGACGATATCATTTATTTTAGCGACAATGGCTTATGGACTGGTTCTGGGGCCCCTACTTATCATTTCAGCTATCCCTTTGCCAATTTTCAAGCCAATAGAACAGAAGCCAATAATCCTAACGGTCTCATTTATTCTTTAGCTAACGATGGTAGTAACTTTGGACTGGCCCTTGCTGGTGTGATCGATACTACCGGTAAAACCCTTCCCATTAAGGTGCAAACAGACGTCAATTATGAAAAACCGGAGATTAAAAATGGCTCGAACACTCCTCCAAAACCTATGCCCTTAAGCCTGACCATTACCGTGTCGGGATTAAAGCCGGGTGTTTTGTATCATCTTTATCGCTACAATACGATTGCAGCTGTACCTAATGCCAATTTCAATGCCCATGCTAATGCGGCTTATGAAAAATGGGACATTAAAATCCCTACGGGCTCTACTTATGTGATGTCACAAAAAATCCAGTCGAATGAAATCGCTATCTATCGTGCCGTAAAAGCATCAGCACCTTGAAGAGACTAACAGAAAACCGGCTGAGTACCACACTATTTGAACGCGAAGGTCGCGAAGCTAGCGAAGATAACGCGAAGAAAGTTTTATTTATTGAAGTACTTGAATTTGTAAGAGCATATCCACAAAAGAAAAATCTTCGCGTTGCCTTCGCTTGCTTCGCGACCTTCGCGTTCAAAAAGGGCGGTACTCTAAATTTGGGATGGGCCTTAAATTTACTGTTTTGGTTTAAAAACACCTCTTTTTTTATTATCTTTTCGTATTTTCCTTTATCGCCTATTGTGCTAGCATACGAATAAATAAGAAAAATTTGATCCTATTGGAAAATGCGCATGTCGATAACTAAACAAGTCAATAAAATTTCAAAGTCTCTTCATTTTATCCTCCTTGTTTGCATCTGCATCCCTCTCTTGACTAGCTGTGAATCAAGAAAAATCATCGTCAATGGTCTCGATGAAAGAGAAGCGAATGAAATCCTCGTTTATTTAGCCACCAAAAATATCGATGCAATCAAAATCCAAAGTGTCGCTGCAGCTGGAGGTGGAGGGGGGGCCAAAATTGTCCTTTGGGATATTAGCGTCAGTAGCGATCAATCCTTAGAAGCGATGTCCCTGTTAAACCAAGCCGGCCTGCCACGTCGTCGAAGCCAAAACCTCCTGAATATCTTTACTGGTGCCGGCTTGGTGCCTTCAGAGATGGAACAAAAGATCCGTTACCAAGCAGGACTGGCAGAGCAAATCGCTAGCACGATTCGCAAAATCGATGGCATTTTAGATGCCGAGGTGCAAATTTCCTTCCCTGAAGAAGATCCTTTAAATCCAAATGCAGAAAAGAAACAAAAGATCACAGCCTCTGTGTACGTTAAACATAATGGCGTTTTGGATGATCCTAACTCACACTTAGTGACTAAAATCAAACGCCTTGTCGCTGCTAGCGTGCCCGGCTTAGACTATGATTACGTGACCGTGATTGGCGAACGCGCGCGTTTCAGTGAACCTTCCTCTGGTGTGGCGAATGCAAATGAAGAAGAAAAGCATTTTGTAAGCGTTTGGACGATTATCATCGCCAAAGATTCTGTCACTCGCTTTCGCATCATCTTCTTCTCATTTACCCTTTTAATATTAATCTTCGCCTTAACGTTGATATGGATGAGCTGGAAAATATACCCTGTGCTCAAATCACAAGGGGGAGTGCGCGAGCTATTTCATCTCACACCGCTTACAGCTGGCGAGAAAAAGGTGGAAGCGCCTAAAGAGGAACCTAAAGACCCCCCCCCCAAAGAAGAAAAAAAAGATCAAGAAACCAGCTTGGCCGATAAAGACGTCGATCAAACATGACCATGCAACCTAAAAGCACGCTTTTGTTTAAAGTTCTGCTTAACCACTTTCATCCAGGCATCGGAGAGGCCTCCATTAGAAATATGCCTCAAGAGGAAGTGAAAGAGATCTTTAAACAAGCGATTTCTTCCTCTGAAACCTCTGTAGCAGTGGCTTGGATGCACAACTTAATCACACGCACACATTATTCATGGTTAGCGCCTGTAGTGCAACATATGCCAAAAGAAACACAAGCCCCTGTTATCGCCGCTTTATCTGAAAAACAAGCAAAAGGATTAAAAAAACTTCTTAAATACGATAACGTTCCTCCCCCTCCATCTCCTACAGTCAAATCTTTCTTACTCGATCAACTATTCCAGCGATGGCAACCAAACGAAGCATTACCTCTCCCTTACTTACCTTCTTCGCCCTTACGCGTGCTTCTAGATATGTCTAAAGAAGAACTAGTGCAACTCATCGACTTCCTAGCTCTGTATGATTTAGCTGAAGCCATTAGACATATTGTCGATAAAAATAAATTAAAAGCCATCTACCAGTGCCTCACGCCACAAAAGCAACAATTCATGCGCAATTGCCTCCATAAAAAAGAACGCATCGTCGCCCCCAAGTTGAATCTCGAAAAGTGGAGTGGCGATCCCGATGTATTCCATTCCATCCTACATCGTCGTGGCATGTTTCGCCTAAGTTCGGCCCTCTGTGGACATCCCGCTTCTTTTTTATGGCACATCACACACATCTTAGATACTGGACGTGGCACAGCCATCTTAAATCAATATAAACCCCAAGCTGCGGGTGGGGTAACCCCCTTTCTGATTCAACAAGTGCTATTTGTCATCGATTTTCTAAAACCGAAGAGTGCAGCATGAGTAAAAAACTATTTTCACTGATCTATGGACACAAAAATAAGATATCAGCTAATCAGCGGATTATCCCCGCTGAGGCCATCGGTCAGCTGCTTGATGCACAAGAAGTACTCACTCGCATCCATCATGAAGCCGAACAATATAAACTCGATGTCGTTAAAGAATGTGAACATCTTAAAGAAAAGGCCCAACAAGAGGGATTTGCTGCGGGTTACCAGCAATGGGCCGAACATATAGCCAAAATCGAAGAAGAGATTGCCAAAGTACGCCAAGAGCTTGAAAAAATGCTCATCCCCGTAGCGCTTAAAGCTGCCAAAAAGATCGTAGGTCGCGAAATCGAATTATCAGAAAACACCATCGTTGACATCGTCTCGAACTCGCTAAAAGCTGTTTCACAACATAAAAAAATCACGATCTATGTCAATAAAAAAGATCTAGATCCTCTTGAACACAGCCGCACACGCCTAAAGCAGATTTTCGAAAGTCTGGAAGTTCTATCATTACGTGAACGCTCAGACATTGCAAGGGGTGGATGTGTCATTGAAACAGAAGGGGGGATTATCAATGCCCAACTTGAAAATCAATGGAGTGCTTTGGAACGAGCCTTTGCTGTCTTGATGAAGAAACCCAAAGTTGAGTCAACCCCTACTAGTGAGACTGCCTCATGAGCATACCCCATTTTTTCTCTTGGAAATCACTGATATGTATCCTGTCTCTCATCTTTCTCATCTGCCTTTCCCCTGAGCAACTATTCCCACAGCCCGTGCCGCGTACCACAACATCACTGCCAAAGAACACTCAACCCTCTGAAGACGTAAAGAACGCAAAATATCAAGCTGTGCAAGATGAATTCGATAACTTCAAGCGCCCCACATTGATCACTCAAGCGGTGGCATTAACATTTATGTCCTTGCTGCCATTCATCGTAATGATTTTGACTTCATTCTTGAAGATCGTCATCGTGCTCTCACTCTTACGTAGTGCTTTAGGTGTACAGCAGGCCCCTCCCAACCAAATTATCAACGGCGTAGCCTTTATGCTTAGCCTCTTTGTGATGTATCCTACTGCCATAAAAATGTACGATGCCGCTTCAAAAAGCATTATCGAAACCAAAGCTCCTGATTCTTTGATCTCACCTGATTCCTCCTTATACATCATCACCGTGGCACGTGATGCTGCAGAACCGATGCGTGAATTCTTAAAGCGCAATTCGGCAGTGGCACACCAAGCGCTTTTTTACCGCATGGCATATAAAGTCGTTCCCGAAGACTATCGTGCCACGCTAAAACCCGACGATATCATCATCCTTGTGCCGTCGTTCATTACTAGCCAGCTCAAAGATGCCTTTGAAATTGGGGTATTGATCTATATTCCATTTTTCGTCATTGACCTGGTCACTTCCAATATCTTGCTAGCCATGGGTATGATGATGCTTTCACCTGTGACGATTTCCATGCCCTTAAAACTCTTTTTATTGGTTATGCTTGATGGATGGACTTTACTCATCCAAGGCCTTGTGTCAACGTTTAGATAGAGAGGAACTATGTTTCAATCACATGTTGTTCAGTTAGCATATGAGGGATTGCTACTTATCCTTATTCTGTCTGCACCACCAATCTTAGTGAGTATGTTCTTCGGCATTTTGGTGGCTATCTTTCAAGCTGCCACTCAAATTCAGGAGCAAACCTTGTCCTTTACCATCAAACTCGTTGCTGTAACTCTAACACTGATGTTTACGGGGAGCTGGCTTGGCGCCAAAATTATGGCATTTGCCAATGGTATTTTTGTGCACTTTCCAGAATGGAGCTTGCTAGGCAATTGAGTAAGATAGCAAAATGTTTTTTTATGAGGCCGATAGATTCTAATGACCGATGATCATGGTAGTTATCTATATTTTTTTCTGAATAGCGCTTTCGATGTGGGCAACCCGCTAGCTATTTTTACCATCCTATTTCTGTTCTTAGCGCGCTTTTTCCCCATTATCGCCCTATCTCCTTTTTTTGGAGCTAAAGTGCTTCCTCATCCTGTTAAGGTGACCTTTGGTATCTCCATATTTGTTATTTTTTTGCCACAATTGCTCACCGTAACAACAACCAGAGTTGATTTCGATGTCAACTTATTGATGCTCATTTTTAAAGAGCTATTTATCGGGACAATTTTAGGCTTCTTTATGAGTATGCCTTTCACTATTGCACAAAATGCCGGCATCATCATCGACCACCAACGAGGGGGAGCTAGCTTAATGGTCAACGACCCTACTGTACAGAACCAGTCGTCACCACTCGGAACGCTATTTAATATGGTCTTGATCTTTATGTTCTTCATGATCGACGGCCCCTTTTTATTTCTTAATGCCATCGCCAAATCCTATGAAATTATCCCTCCAGATCAATTCATTAACCCCCATTTTTTTGAGAAGACTTCGACCTTTTGGGGAACGCTGATTAAACTCTTCAACGATGTCATGGTGCTCTCTATGCAGCTTGCAACCCCAGCCCTCTTGGCTATTCTAATGACAGACGTCTTCTTAGGCATTGCCAATCGCTTAGCTCCACAAGTACAAATCACTTTTTTAGGCATGCCACTCAAATCACTCTTAGCCCTAGTTGTCGTATGCTTTGGCTGGAAACTGTTCAATGAAGAACTTGTGCGACAGTGTTACAAATGGCTCGATGCTGTCAATGACGTCCTCAAAACATTTTCAGCCTATCAAACGCCTAAACTTTAGCGGGAACTGCTAATCAGACTTTCTTCACATGGAAGAAAATGTTGTTTTCTGGCAATATGAACTGAAAAAATTGACATTATATTGTAACATCATTTAGTAAAGCTAATATCACACTAGTTTTTCGGGAAGCCTAATATAAATTAAGCAGTTGTACATATGAGTAAACCACAAAAGAAAAGACTATGCTGGAATTGTGAAGGCGCTGTTGCCACCAATGCTGAAACATGTCCTTATTGCGGTGTCACGGTTGTTCCCGCTTCACTAGAAAATGTTTCAACCGGATTTGCTCCTTCCTATCGCGTAGGGACGGCTGATGATGATTTAACGATTTTCCGCTCACCCTATGCCACTCAAAAAATCAATGAAGAAAATGAACCAATCACAACCCAAAGCGATCAAGTTGCTGTTAAAGAATTGGATGAACAACAACCCGCCTATGACGAATTCCAAAGGGCGTTGTGGGCCACCATGTTATTGTTAACCGGTTCTGTTTTTTTTCTATTTAGTTTAGCGCTGATGTTATTTTCCCATAACGGTGTCTTCACTTTGAAGTGGGATGGCAGCATTTGGTTTATCTATATGGGTGTCTCTCTACCTTTGCTTATTTTCGGTTGGAGATACCTCTCCCAACTCGAACAAGAAAAGTAAAAACCCCTTTTGCATAACCAAAATTTCGTGCCCGTGTGCGGTAAGCGTCAAACAAAGCCATGTAGAAAAAAGGACCTAAAGGACCAAAACGACCTAAAGGACTAAAGAGCACTGTCGTTTAGTCCTTTAGGTCGTTTTGGTCCTTTAGGTCCCTTTTTCTCGTTTAACGCTTACCGCACACGCACACGGGCACGAAATTTAGATAAGCCTAAGCTACCTATCACCTCTACGCATCATCGCCTTCAGTTTGCCCGCAACATTTTTTGTACTTCTTGTTGCTACCACAGGGGCAATTATCATTGCGTCCTGGTTTTGCACCAACGACAACAGGTTGTTGCTTTTCTTGAGGCTGGTTATTAGCGATCTCATTAGGATATTCTTGTTCCTCAGCCACAGCAGGAGGCACTTGTTCGAGCTCAGGGACGAGAGAGCGATTTGTTTCAAGCTGCAAGTTAGCTATCATCTCCTGAAAAGAAGGAGCGATCGGACGAGCCACGATTTCGAAACGGAAGATATCATGTGCAATTTCAGTGCGTAACGTACGACTAAATTCATCAAAGATCGCGAATGCATCGTGTTTAAATTCCAAGAGTGGGTCGCGGTTGCCTGCAGCACGCAGATTGACATCAGAGCGCAAATGATCCATGCGTAGCAAATGCTCTTGCCACAGTTGATCGACTTTGCGAATCACAAGATTGCGCACCGCTTCATGTGCTGGCAAGATAGGATTTGGGGCAAGTAAAGCACTCGCCGGTATCTTGCTATTTTCACGCGATAGCTTATTTTTAAAAGCTTCGATAATTTTTTCCGAAGCACGATTTTCCAATTCAGCCGCATCAAGCAAATCATCATCAAAAGTCCCTTCAGGAAAACTTACAGGGAAATGCGCATGCAACCATTCCCGATATCCTTCAGGATTCCACCCATCTTCTTCGTTGCGACTTTTAAAGAACTTATCGGCACCAATTGAACAGACGCTCTCAAGTAGCTCAATTATGATAGGTTCAACATTTTCAGATTGCAGCACTTCATTGCGGAAAGCATAAATCTCTTGACGCTGCTTATTCATGACATCATCGTACTCAAGCGTATGCTTACGTATGGCTGCATTGCGCTGTTCAATGCGCTTTTGTGCCGTTTCAATGGATTTGTTCAACATCGAGGCTGAAATGGGCTCTCCTTCAGGGGGACGAAAGCGCTGAAGAATAGATGTCAGCCGTGGTGAGGCAAATAAGCGGAGCAAAGAATCTTCAAAAGAGACATAAAATTTTGAAGAACCTGGGTCCCCTTGACGGGCACAACGACCGCGCAACTGTCTATCAATACGACGTGATTGATGGCGCGTGGTGCCCATGACATACAAGCCACCAATTCCAGCCACACCAGCTTCTAGTTTGATGTCTGTACCACGACCTGCCATGTTAGTCGCAATCGTGATAGCCCCGCGTCTACCTGCATGAGCGATAATTTCAGCCTCTTTATCGTTTTGTTTGGCATTCAGCACGGTATGTTCTAGTTTGTTCAACTTAAAAATACGCGAAAGCTTTTCTGAGATTTCGACAGATTCAGTGCCAATCAAAATGGGACGCCCAGCCTCGTTTGTGGTGCGCACCTCTTTGAGGATAGCATTATATTTCTCTCGCTCTGTCATATAAATTTCATCGTGGAAATCCTTGCGCAAACAATCGCGATGCGTAGGAATTTCTAACACTTCAAGTTTATAGACCTGCTTAAATTCACCAGCTTCAGTAGTAGCTGTACCTGTCATACCTGCAAGCTTTTCATACATGCGGAAATAATTTTGCAGGGTGATCGTGGCATACGTCTGCGTTTCGCGCTGGATAGAAACACCTTCTTTAGCCTCAATCGCTTGATGTAAACCATCTGAAAAACGTCTGCCAGGTTGTGGACGTCCTGTGTTTTCATCAATGATGATGATCTTACCATCCTGAATGATGTAATCGACGTCTTTTTCCATCAAAAGATGCGCACGCAGAAGCTGGCGCAAGTTATGCGAACGTTCTTTGCGTTTGAAATCCTCTTCCTGTATGGCTAGGCGCTGTTTAATTTTAGCATCAGCATCCAGTGTTTCATCTTCATCGATCTTAAGAAACTCATGACTGATGTCCAACATTACAAAATCGTCACTATGGCCCACACCATCAGTACACTCTTGCCATATTTCACAGCCTTTATCGGTCAGTTCGAATTCATTGCCTTTTTCATCAATGATGATATAAAGATCAGCTAATGCTTTGCTGCGATCTTCTTTATTTTGATCGGCATAGTAATGTAAATCCCAACTATCAATGCCTGCACGCTTGTCTGGATCTTCTTTAAGATGCATCAGAATATTGTTATGTGGCGTGCCCTTACTCACCAACCACAATTTACGCAATGCTTCCCGTTCCTCTTCCTCTTGCTTCTTATCCTTCTTGATAGGTGCTTGCCCTTCTTTCACAGCATATTTATCCAATACTTTACGCGCATCGGATGCCAGACGGTTGCACAGATCGCGTTGGCGGCGAACTAGGTGAGCCACACCCATTTTCAGCTCATCATACATCTGGCGACTCACAGGGGAAGGACCAGAAATAATCAGCGGCGTACGCGCTTCATCGATTAGAATGGAGTCAACTTCGTCAATAATCGAAAAATAATATCCGCGCTGAACTTGTTGATTTTTATTGGTCGCGATTGAGTTGTCGCGCAGATAGTCGAAGCCGAATTCGGAAGCTGTGCCATAAACAACATCAGACAGATACAATTGGCGACGCGTTTCTTGTGGTGTTTCATGTGTCAATGCACCTGTGGTAAGATTCAGCCAGCGCAAAATTGTCCCCACCCATTGGCAGTCACGTTGCGCTAAGTAGTCGTTTACTGTCACCAAGTGCACAGGCTTACCTGTGAGCGCATTTAAATACAGCGGCATGACGGCTGTCAGGGTTTTACCTTCACCGGTCATCATTTCTGCAATGGAGCCTTTATGCAAAGCAATGGCACCAATCAACTGCACATCATAAGGGACCATATCCCACTTCTGGTCGTAGCCAGACACGTGAATTTCAGTGCCGACTAAACGGCGACACACGTTTTTTACAACGGCATAGGCTTCCGGCAGAATGTCATCAAGGGTTTCACCCTTTTGCAAACGCGCTTTGAATTCAGCCGTCTTGGCACGCAAAGCATCATCACTCAAAGGTTGAAATTCTTTGTCCCATACGTTCACTTGTTCCACTGTTTTGCGGTATTTGCGGATAATACGGTCTTGGGCTGTACCAAAAATCTTCTTTAGAAAACCTAACATGAAAACCAACTTAATTTTTTATTTATCTTGTTGAAGCTCTATTTGTTTGTTAAACCATAAAGTTTACAGGGATGACACTTTTTGTTCAAGGGGAGTGCACACGAAACAGTGATTCCAGCTAAAAAAGTCGTGCCCTTGCCGGTGCCCGTGCACGTGCACGAAATTATGGATTCATTTTGCAAATAAAATCCGTTTATAGAACTATTCCTCCCATAAAACCCAGGATAACCCCATGACAACTATACCACGAACCAAACTACCCACTTTAAATATGGTCCACACAAATACTCACCACCCCTCTGACCTGTCATCATTGTCGCTTAAACAAATCATGGAAACACCCAGGTATCAGCAATATTTGGCGGCCATCCAAAACATTGGAAAAACAGAACTGCATGCCCATCTAGCCGGAGCTGTGCCCCTCGAATTTCTGCAAAAAAATTGCGATGAAACGACTTTTAGCCAGCTGTCACATGATATTGATAAGATCCGCAACGGCGTAGACTACGATAAAGCCTTCAGCATCTTTGATACGATCGGCAAAATATTAAATACAGAGCAGCGCATTGAAGAGGCGGCCTTCGAATTTTGCCGAGCACAGTATAACGACAAGGTTGCCTTTAGCGAATTACGCACAGGCCTGAAAAATCTTGGCACAGGCTTTGAAGGATATTTGCAAGCTGTACTCAAAGGATTAGAACGAGGCATGCAAACCTATCCGATCCAAGTAAATCTCCTTCTAAGCTTACGCCGCAACACTACTGAAGCCGATGCGGATAAAACTATTGATCTAGCCCTCAAATATCGGGACAAAGGAATTACAGGCATAGATGTCTCAGGAAATTCCGTCTGTGGTGATGCCAAAGGTATATTCACCGCCTTGCAGAGAGCTAAAGAGCTCAAATTCCCTGTCACTTTACATATCGGCGAAAACCCCAAAGAAACACCAGAACAGCAGATGAAAGAACTAAAAACGATCCAACCGCAGCGCATCGGGCATGGAGTATTTCTGTGCCCAGAAGCAATTGAATGGGTACGCTCTCAGCATATCCCCGTCGAAGTGTGCATTAAAAGCGCTCTTAGCGTTGACATGATCGATCATGCAAGCAAACACCCCTGGCTAAAGCTACTGCAAGAGGGACATCCTTTAGTTTTTTGTACAGATGATGCCACTCTTTTTGGTGATCTATCCTCCGAGCTTGCCCTGCTGGCATGCTTAAAGGACTTATCGCTTTCCGAAATCATCGAACTGCAATCACAAGCCCACCAGTATGCTTTTAAGCACTAGCGCGATGGTTGCTTGTGACGATGACCGCCCCCGCCATTCGGCCGTTGCTGGCGGCGCCCAGCAACATTGGCAGGGGGGGTAGGAGCACCTCTCGGTCCTCTTCCTCCGCTACGACCGTTGATGATGGGCTCGGCCTTAATCGTAGGGTCCGGCTTGAAATCAGCAATGATGACTTTAGGCAATTCACATTTAAGTAGACGTTCGATGTCGTAAAGCAACTTGTGCTCATCGATACATACCAAAGAAACAGCTTTTCCTTCATTACCAGCCCGGCCAGTGCGTCCAATGCGGTGTACGTAATCTTCGGGCACATTAGGTAAATCGAAATTGACCACATATGGCAATTGATCAATATCCAAGCCACGCGCAGCAATATCTGTAGCTACTAGTACACGTACTTGCCCTTGTTTGAAATCTGCTAAGGCTTTCGTACGCGCCCCCTGGCTCTTATTTCCGTGAATTGCCACAGAAGTGATGCCATCAGTTTCTAATTGCTTTGATAAGCGATTAGCGCCATGTTTCGTGCGCGTAAACACCAACACTTGTTTCCATTTTTCTGAGTTGATGAGAAATGAAAGCAATTCGCGCTTGCGTTTGCTATCGACCGGATGAATAGTCTGTGATACCCCCTGTGCAGTGGTGTTGCGTTGTGCCACCTGAATCACATGCGGATTATTTAATAAACCTTCAGCCAGGCGCTTTATTTCGTCCGAGAAGGTGGCAGAAAATAGCAAATTTTGACGCTTCTTGGGAAGGATATGTAGGATTCTTTTGATGTCGTGAATAAAACCCATGTCCAACATCCGGTCGGCTTCATCTAGTACTAACATCTCCACATGCGATAAATCCACAGCTTTTTGGGCATAAAGATCCAACAAACGCCCCGTGGTAGCCACTAAAATATCCACCCCATGACGCAGCTTATTAATTTGCGCGTTGATATTCACGCCACCAAAGACCACAGTTGAGGTCAATGGTAAATATTTGCTGTAAGTCCTCACGCTCTCTTCAACTTGAGCGGCCAATTCCCTTGTAGGAGTTAAGATCAGCGCCCGCACCACTGGACGGTTTTTCGACCCACCTTTTTGCATCAAATTTTGCAGCAAAGGTAGCGTGAAACCGGCTGTTTTACCGGTACCTGTTTGAGAGCCTGCAAGCAAATCGCCCCCTTCTAAAATAAAAGGGATGGTTTGACTTTGAATTGGAGTCGGTGTCTCATAGCCTTCTTCATTGATTGCGCGCAGCAATTCGGCCAATAAGCCAAAGTTATTGAATGTCATGTTGTAAGTTTGCCTCGTTGTTTCCAAAGAGTATTACATATAAGTGCTTTGCAATCAAAGACAAATCGTCGGCACAACACGAAACCGCGCCTTAACGAATAGATCGCTATGAACGCAAAAGTCGCTTGAAACACAGAGGCACAGAGAACACAGAGGAGCCGAGTCTCAAATATCCCTCTCTGTGTTCTCTGTGCCTCTGTGTTTCAGAAAGCTTTTTCTACTGCTTTGTTAACCTTTTTTTAAGGGCCTCAAAGAGCTCTGGAAATTCGAGCTTTTGAGAATCTCCTCCAAAATGTCCTTGGTCAATGAATTCGTGATATTCGGTGTGCAATTTTTCATGCACAAAACGAGCTTCTTCAATGGGTATCCACGCATCGTTGACTGAAGCAAATTGAATCACCCACTTTTGGTTGCGAATGATCGCATCCCAATCCCAGGGACGATCAAAGTAGCCACTTTGCTTTTCCATCGCTAATCCCAAATCCGTATGATAAGCCCCCACAAGCACAGATCCCAGCAATCGCGTAGCCTCAGCTAATCGCATCGCTGCAATGGCACCTGATGAATGCCCAACAAGAATAGTTTGCTCATCCGCCTTGAGGTTGTCTTTTAAAAAAGGGACCCAATACGCTTCTCTAGCTAAATAGTTATCAGGAAATTCAGAAGCCACGACCCTGATCCCCAACTTCTCTAGTTCATTTTTGAGATAGGGGAACCAATTATCGTTTGGTCCACCCCCGCCATTTCCTGGAATAAAAAGCACTTTCATCGTTAACACCTTTAATTCTTGACAAATCTAAAGTACAGTTTTATATTTGTCAATATGATACCCAGACATCTCGCACCTTATGTTGTAAAGTACGCCCAAGAATACCCAATTGTGGCACTCGTTGGACCTCGCCAAAGTGGTAAAACAACGCTGGCTAGAGCTTTATTTCCTAGTTACAAATATATTTCATTAGAAAACTTGGATTTAAGACATCATGCGGCCACTGATCCCCGAGGTTTCTTGAATGATCATGGTCCTTTCGTTATCTTAGACGAAGTGCAGCGTGCGCCAGAGCTTTTCCCTTATCTACAAGAACTCGTTGATAATAAACAAGATCCAGCACAGTATATTTTGACAGGCTCTTCACAATTTCTTTTGATAGAAAAGATTACCCAATCGTTGGCCGGACGCATTGTAACATTTAAATTATACCCACTCACATACACGGAGCTATTCAACTATCCAGGCGAAAGTAATTTTGATGCGGTCTTTCATATACAGAACGCTCATCGAGAAAAAGTCGCTCAAGAAGATCTATACAATCTTATGTGGAAAGGGTTTTATCCTCGCATTCACGATAAAGACCTCGATAGTTATAAATGGTATGAAAATTACATCTTCACTTATGTGGAACGCGATATTCGTTCTTTGCTTAATGTTCGTAATCTGCGTCTTTTCGAACATTTCTTGCTATTATGCGCCTCCCAATCAGGACAATTAATCAGCTATACAAATATTAGCAACGCCCTAGGTATATCGATTCCAACTGTCAAAGAATGGATTTCACTATTAGAAACAAGTGGGTTGATTTTTATTTTGACCCCATATTTTCAAAATTTCTCTAAACGCATCGTCAAAACACCTAAAATTTATTTTGCAGATACCGGATTGCTTTGTCATCTTCTATCAATCCGCAACCTCGATCAACTGAAAACCCACCCTCTTCTGGGTCACATTTTTGAAACGTTCATGATTAGTGAATGTTTTAAACGTTTCTATAATATGGGCGAAACCCCTCCTTTATATTTTTGGCGCGATCAAGGCGGAAATAAAATCGATCTTCTCATCCAAAAAGGGCAAACGGGAGAGCCATATGAAATAAAACTCTCTCAATCCTACCATTCTGATTTTAAAAAAAGTATCGAGCACTGGCTAGTGTTAAAGGGTAATTCCGCTAAAAATGGTACGGTTATTTATTGTGGAGAGCATCTTCTTAATATTGACACCCCAATTCAAACCGTTCCTTGGTTCTTCCTTTAAGTCAAGTTCGACCTAGAACAGCAATTGCGCGGAAAAACGCAATTGCTGAACCTAGAAACGGCCATGCATTTTTTTCTTCCCTTGAGAGCGATACATTAGGTATGCTCTACCTCTTATCATTCTAGGAGGCTCGATATGGATATGCGTTCTTCAAACCCCACCCTACCAAACAACACCTTCATGGATCTGCGCTTTCAAGCCACCCGAGGCGAAGCGATGACTGTGCAAGGCACTGCCACCAAAGCAGCAATGCTATTGCTATTGGCATTGCTAGCTGCTGGTTGGACATGGATGAAATTTTACAACTCCGGAGGCAATGTAGCAGCTGTCACGACGTGGATCTGGGTGGGCGCCCTTGGCGGCTTTGCTTTAGCCCTCGTCACCACCTTCAAGAAAGAATGGGCTGCCATCACGGCCCCCATCTACGCTGTACTGGAAGGTCTGTTCATTGGCGCTATATCAGCCATGTTAGAAGCTTCATTTCCAGGCATTGTTGTGCAAGCTGTCGGCTTAACCTTCGGCACCCTTTTTGCCATGTTAATGGCCTATCAAACTGGACTAATCAAAGCCACAGAAAGATTCAAATTAGGCGTTGTCGCTGCGACTGGAGGCATCGCAATCTTTTACTTAGTGATGATGGTGTTGGGCTTATTTGGCGTCCACCCTGCCTTACTGACCGGCCCTTCATGGCTAAGCATCGGCATCAGTCTATTTATTGTGGTGATTGCCGCTTTGAATTTCATCATCGATTTCGATTTCATCGAACAAGGCGCCCGGATGAATGTCCCCAAATATATGGAATGGTACGGCGCATTTGCCCTAATGGTAACGCTCGTATGGCTCTATGTTGAGTTTCTGCGTTTGCTTTCTTATTTGCGCCAACGCTAGCTAATATATAGAAAAAGGGACCTAAAAGACCAAAACGACCTAAAGGACACTGCCATTTAGTCCTTTAAGTCGTTTTGGTCCTTTAGAGGTAATTGCATAAGTCCCGTTTAATCGATTTTTGGATGATTTTGGCAAGATTCGCCATTTTGCGCAAATCCACATACTCTTAAGAGTAGGGGATTTGCGCAAAATGGCGAAGATTGGCAAAAGCGCCAAAAAGCGATAAACGGGACTTATGCAATTACCTCTTTAGGTCCCTTTTTCCGTTTATCCAGATTCTCCTACCGCCTGCGTCGGCTCTATGGCATCGATTCGATATCTTTGACCAAATAGCAGCATTGATAGTAGTGCCATCAAGATGATGGAAATCCCATAAGGAACGGTAGAATTGATTGGGAATAGCATCAATATTGCTCCTCCAATGGCTGAAATACTAAATTGAGTCGCCCCAAATGCTGCCGAAGCTGTACCAGCGATTAAGCCGAAGGGCTCCAAACACGCTGAAGCAGAGCTTCCTACTAGAAACATAGCCCCCATACAAGCCACAGCCATCGGAATTAAAAAACCAGCCAGACTTAATGCCGCAATAGCATGCCAAAGAATCATGCTCACACCACCCAGCAACAGCAATACGATCCCCAATTTTATGGTCGTATGAATTCCCCATTTTTCAATCAACTTACCGCTAGTGAGGCCCCCCAATCCAATGACAGAACCAAATACGGCGAAATAATATCCGAATTCAGGCGTAGGAACACCTAACAACTCAATAATGATAAAAGGAGAAATCGAGAAAAAGCAAAAAAAGACCGCTTCACCCAATCCAGCTATCAACGCAAAAATCAAAAACTGGGGATGAGTAAATATCTCAAGATACCGGTGGAAAACAGCTCTATCCATTTTAATGCGCTGAGCCACAGGATGCGTTTCTTTTATATAAATCCCAGTAATGCAAAACGCCACCAAACCAATGCACGCTAAGAAATAGAAAATACTCTCCCACCCAAAAGCTGTAGCTAAATGCCCGCCAATAATGGGCGCAAATGTTGGGGAAATCCCAATAGCGCCATTCAAAAAGCTATAGATAATTCCACTTTGCTCACTAGAATATAAATCTCTAACCAGAGCAAATGATGTTACCAACATCCCACAGGCCCCAAACGAACTGATTAAACGCGCCATTATCATCCATTCAATAGTTGACGAATAGGCACATCCCATAGAGCCAAACGCATAACATAACGTCGACAAATAAAACGTGGGCTTACGTCCAATTTGATCGGCTAAAGGCCCAATCAGTAGCTGCCCAACACCTGTCGTAAATAAAAACAAGCTTAAAGTCAAATGCACCATCGCCGCCGAAGTATCAAAGATCTCTGTCATCTGCGGTACTATGGGAATATAGATATCTAAACCGAAAGCAAAGCTAAAGACAAAGGGGGAGAGAATGAGAACTAATTGATAAATTTTATAGTTGTGCATAATCTAAATAATATGACATACCCCAGCTAATAAATCAATAAATTTATAGACAAACACACAAAAACACATCACTCTAACAAACCAAAACTAAAAGCCTTATGGTATTATAAATAAAACAATGCTATAATTATTTTAAAGATAGATCACTAGATAGTGCAATTACCTACTAGGGAGATCCACCAATGAAACATGACAAACAAGCCAAAATATGGCTTGAAAGAAAATTCCATCAAGCTGAAGTTGCGCAAATTGACACAATGATGTCCATACAACCTCCTGAGAGTTCCACGACACGAATAGTACGCTTAGAAACCGATAAAAAATATTCGCCTAAAACACCACGCAACGAATTCGAAACCATCCAAGCCCAATGTCAAAAAGCTTTTCATGTGATTTACGATTATCTTATCTATGGCCAGAGATATTTTTTGAAGTTATCGTCCAACGAGAAAACTAAATTACTCAATGAAATAAAACAGGGACAAGAAAATATCCTTTCTATCATCCAAACAAACAAACTCAACGCTACTTTAAATTCAAGCAACAGCTTGCAGGACATCTTAAACTACAGCCCACAAACGATCGACAAATTTTATCTCGTTGGTTTAGCTTGTTTAGAAAATAAAGCCTATCAAAATGCCAGGGATGTTTTTAAGGTACTCGTTTTAATTCATCCCCATTATCACAATTTCTGGCTTGGTCTCGCAATGTGTCAGCAAGCTTTAGGTCAATGGGAAGAAGCCATCCAAGCCTATAGTTTTGCCGAAGTGACCGATGCCAAAGATCCAATCCCATACTTGCATGAGTCTGAATGCCACGCATTACTGCATGACAACATCCAAGCCGTCATCGCTGTAGATAAAGCCCTCCACTGTGTCGAAGATGATGAAAACAATGAATTCGTGGACTTTAAACGCCTCGCCAACGAATGGAAGCAAACGCTCTTAAAATCTGCCTAGGGCACACCATTTTTTGAACGCGAAGGTCGCGAAGCAAGCGAAGGCAACGCGAAGATTTTTCTTCTGTGGATATGTACTTACAAATTCATGAAGCTCAATTTCATTCTTATTTAAAATCAACAAAACTTTCAGCTAGGTTATGGATTAATTTCAAGAAGAGAATGGTCAAAGAAGATCTCAAAAGATTGTCTTGATCATGTACTTCAAAAAATAAAAACTTTCTTCGCGTTATCTTCGCATACTTCGCGATCTTCGCGTTCAAATGGTGTGGTCAAAAAGTTGTTTTTATGATCATTCTTCTATAAGAGGCCGAGGGCTTTAGCAGCCAAATTGCGTCCTTCAACCATATTTTTCAGTTTTTGAAATGAGACTTCCCAAGTGCGTGTGCGTAATCCACAATCAGGGGAAATATAAAGACGCGTAGGATCGTTAATGATTTTATGTACATACAAAATGCGATCGCGCACAAGCTCTGGCGATTCGATAAAGTCGGTATGTACATCTAGTACCCCTATCCCTACTTTAAATGAAGTATTTTTGAATTGATGCAGAATTTCATACCCCACACGCTGCGTAGGGGTAATCCCCAGTTCTTTTGTGTCGCGATTGGCATATTCAAAATGCACTTCATCCAAAATTCCTTGTAACTCTTTCAGTTGCGGGAAAAGATGGCGATAATCGGAAAAACAGATATGTACCGAGAAAAATGCCTTACCTGCCATATCCCCAATACTCTTTTTTGTTGCTTGAATAAACTCGTGAACTTCATCCCGCTTTGTCGTAGCTGCTGGCTCATCAAGTTGAATGTAGCGTACACCCTGTTCATACAAGGCTTTGATATTCGGATAAATCACCCGCTGCGTGATATCCTCCAAAAACTCGCGGCGCGCCTTGCGTTGCTGCTCTCGCACATCAACTTTCCCTGGCACTACCGCAGCCGAATAATTTTCATCATATGTCCAATCCATCATCGTATAGGCACCAGTAAGGGGAATTTTAATCGGCTTTGTTGCAAATTCAACAATCTGGCGATATTCTTGCACATGGAAAGGTCTCTCAAATCCAGGACGATGCACACAAGAGCCTTTACAATAATATTTATTATCAAAACTACGAATATGACCACCAAATGTAAATCCAGTCATACGGCGCGCCGCATATTCATACATCTCCACTCGCTGCTGCTCCCCATCCCAAACGAGATCCAATCCCGCCTGCTCCAATAGCTTTGTGGCAAAAAGTGATGAAAAACGCAAAATTTCCGCTCTTTCATCCAGTGTAAAACCTTGCCTTTTAGCCAAAAGCGCGTGTAGTCTCTCCACATTAGCAATGTGGAGACACCGCCCCCATTCCACTGCCGCTTTAAGATCACTCGCATTAAGCACAGCTCCACTCAAAGCTTTTAGTCGCCATGGTGTCTTTGCCAAGGATCCTATTTCATGTGTAACAAGTCCAATAGACGACATCAGATGATCTCCTGCATATTTCTGACTTTATGGTCCATCACTTCTCTGGTAAGGAGTTCTGCCGGACCATTGGGTGTAATATATACCTGCGTCTCTGGAAGATATGTGTGCAACATCTGAAAAAAGGCTGCCACATTTTTTTTTGGTTCAATTAAACTAGACTCCGTATTGATAATGCCAGCTAACAGCAACTTATCTTTGGGGAATTTGTCCATACATTTGGAAAGCGAATTGCGATAAAAATCAAATCCAAAGCCATCAAAAGGTAAGGCATAAATAAAATCTAATTCGTGTTCGACACAGAAAAAGCAGCTCCACAAGCATATCGGCTGCTTAGTATGTTCTTTGAGCCTCATAATGAAGGTACGGCCGATAGCTTTTTCTTCAGCTGTCAACTTACGCCAGCCGAATGTTGGCTCAAAGAAGCAAAGCATTTTGTTTGGCATTGAAAGCAACTTCATGACAATTTGTGCAAGTAATTCGGCCACTAACTCCAAAGCAATTCCCTGTGAGAAGTCCCTAAAAAGATACAAGAACGGCAAAGTAAGCACCATAGGGTCTGCCTGAGAATACATCCCTTCAGCCAAAAAATACTCCTCAATCCATGCATCTAGCTGCTGCACATGGACCTTTGGATGAGCGCCAAAATCAAGTCTTCGCCAAAAGGTGTTGGTTTCGTAAAAACGCAACAAGGTGCCCACTTGAATCTCATCTACAATGGCACTAAAAGGGCGCATCAGATCTTGCCAATGAAAGAAGCCTGAAGAAATATAAGGCCAATCTTTTTGGAGCTCTCTAAATTGCTGCACGTCGTCATGCTGAATGCGCTTCAGATCGGCCTCCGAGCTTCGGTGACGATCGAAATCACGCGTTGCAACCACCAATCTTTCACTGCGTGGATATTGCCCTGGCAGAAGAATATTCATGCTTCAGCAATCCTTTCCTTAATGGTACTCATGAGCTTCTGACAAGAGTACAAGTTGGCGTACATAATATGTTCAATGTTAAACCCCAGATCAAGCTGCTCTTTCTGGCTAAAATGAAAAATTTCATCCAGCATCATATCAATCGTTTCCAACGATTCCATTTCCACATTTTCATCCGCTACTGCCTGCAAGCAATTCAAGACAGCCACCGGAAATTCAACACCAAGCCATTGCATAAACTCCACATCCCTTCCCTTAGAAGCTAAGGCCAAAGAAATGTAAATTCTTGGCAGAATAATGTTTTCCTTCTTACATAATTTGGAGACACTATGCAAAACATACTTGAGATTTGCTGCTTCAAAAACGATCTGCGAGACAAAAAAGTCAATACCAGCTTTTATTTTATCCAAAATACGCGCCACCTCATCTGGACGCGTGAAAATGGTAATTGCCCCTACCTTCATCTGCGGAAAATGCCGTTTAATCACCTCCACAGCTTCCAAGACACTATACCCACGATATGTCATATGAGGATCTTCTCCCCCCACCAGCACCACATGCCGCACCCCGTGAGCATAAACCTTATTAAGCCAGGGTAGAAAATCCACTTTATCCATTTTGACGCAGACTTTATAAAGAATCGGCACCAAATGAGGGGCATACACTTTAAGCCCATTAAAAAAATCTAAGGCATCAATTTTATCCACACAAGGCAGCGTGCGCGCATAATTTCTATGCTCCTGAACTACTTCTGGGATGCTGACACTTCTAATATTCTGTTGCCGGAGCAAATAACAGATGTTTTCACAATAAGCCGCAATCTTAGGCTGACTCCAAGTTGCCGGCGGTGGCAATATTTCAAATACAACTGTTTCCATCATCTGCAAGTTACTTTGTGAAATATATTCTCTATAATCTCTAAGCCGAGCCTGTCATAACAGATCCACCAATAGCAACAAAAAAAGATTAGTTTTGAGCATGTACTTCAATAAATAATAACTTTCTTCGCGTTATCTTCGCTTACTTCGCGACCTTCGCGTTCAAATAGTGCAGTACTCTAATTTGTGATGAGCCCTATTTTTATACTCATCTTTCGACTTTTGCAATCGTCTAAATCAGTCCATGTCCAGCGACCACCAACTCTTGTAGCCCCAAGGCAAAAAACGCTTTCTTTTAATGCCGCCACGAGTAAATAATAACGCAACTAACTCATTAAAATAGAGGTCCTATCAGGATGAGATACCTTTTGTGCGTACTCATGCTTTTGCTTTGCGCTGCTTGCCACCCACCGTGCCACGACTACGCAGTCATGGGGGCCGATGAATTCGTTACCGATTCCTATCAAATCCGCCAAGGCAAATTAGCCATCCTTGAAATGGAGGGGATTGAGTTACGTGAAATCGCCCCTGAAGAAATGCTCGAATATAAAGATGTAGTGGCCGAAGATGATATCTTAAATATCGTCATCTATCACCCCAAACGGCGCGATTTGATGGAAGCAATTCAGTTCATCAATACCACCGTGGGAGGTTTCCGCGTGACGGAGGGGCAAGTTGACTTGCCTGATATCCCTTCCGTCAAAGTCGCTGGCCTGACTCTCGAAGAAGCACGCTTACGCCTACAAGCTGAATTTCGCAAGCAAATCCAGGATGTCGAAGTTTTTATCACCTATCGCGACCGTCTTTCACGCAAAGTAGAACTCACAGGCATGGTAGCCCATGCTAATGTACCTGTCGATGGTAAAATCCGCCTTTATGATGTCATCGCCAATGCTCATATACCTACCGATGCGAACCTATTCCTTAGTTATGTGGTGCGCGACGAGTGTCCCCTTGCAATCGATTTACATCAGCTCATCAATGAAGGGGAAATGTGCCACAATATTGTTATGCGGGGTGGAGACAAAATTTTTATCGCAAATAAAGTGGATAGCAGCGTGATGATCATGGGAGAAGTCAACATTCCCAAACCCGTACACCTGCCTTACGGTTTTATGTCACTGCGCGAAGCTATCGTACATGCTGGTGGTATTCCATTTACAGGCGACAAACACAACATCCAAGTCATTCGGGGTAACTTGCAATCCCCAAAAATTTATGTGCTCGCGTGGGAGCATATCATCCACCTACCTAATGATAGTCTACTTTTAATGCCAGGAGATACGGTGTATGTCTCCGCCAAACCAATTACCGAATGGAATCGCTTCATCAGTCAACTGCTGCCAAGTGCTGAAGTTTTCCGCTCTGGTTATGGCGTTTATGGCATCGTAGGCGAATAAGAAGCTGTTATAGAGGAAAAGCATGACCAACTTACAAGAAAACAACGAAGACAATTTCGTACTCACTTTTTCGGATATAGTCCTTCTTATAAAAAAAAACTCGCGCAAAATATATCTAGGAACCTGTACCGTCGCTATTATTGCGTTAATTTACGCTCTCACTAGACCTATCCAGTATGAAGCTCAAGCCACCTTCAAAGAAAAAGCCAAAAGCCAATCAGGGTTAAGTAAATCTATCTTAAGTGATCTTCTCACCAGCGATAGCGACGAGAGCGACACTCTTACCATTATGAAATCGCGCACATTGCTTGAACAATTGATCAGCTTGCAGGGCTTCCAAGCAACCCTTACTAAAGAAGAACTGCACTTCCCCTTCTTGCCTATTCAAACCATCAAAGATAACGTGCTGTCTGAATATGCCTATTTCAAACGGATGCGCGTGCCCATCCTAAACCACCCACAAGTTGATCTGCAAGCTCATAACATCAGTTACGACGGTGAAATCCCTCTTGAGATGCATCTTACCATCGTCTCCGCTGAAAAATACACTCTTACAGACCACAAAGATAAGGTAATTGGCTCTGGCTTGTTCAATCAGCCCTTTAAAACACCCCATTTTACCTTGACCATCATCCCCACTAATCCCACAGCAATTGTAGACAATAAATACACCCTATTATTGAATCCTCTTGTGTATACGGCTGAAAGAATGGCCAAGCAATTTTCCATTTCCCAAGACTCCACTGATAAAAATCTCATCAAAATCGCCTTTAAGGCCAATGACCGCAGTCAGGCGATCAGCACCATTAACAATTTTATGGATGTCTATCTCGCATACATTCGCAGAGAACATCAACGTGTGAGCGAATTCCAAATCAGCTATCTCAATAAACGACAGCAAGAGATGGCAGTGCAAATGGCAACCATCATCCAAAACCATGCGAATGAACTTTCTAACGATCTTACCCTCACAGGGTTTAATAACTCCGAACAAGCCCTAGAGCTCCTGACCATCAACCATGAAGAGCTAAAAAAAACGTTTCAATTTAACACTCGCGACATCCACCGCCTTGAACATATTGCTAACTCTTATGAACCAAGTTTTGAAAAATTCACGCACCTCAACCATTTAAACATCAAACCACCTCAAGCAATCAACGATCAAATTGCCTCCATACGCACATTAACTCAGCAAGCGGATGCACTTAATTTAGCGCTTAAAAGTGCTCCCAGTGATACAATAGCTTTCCAATCATCTTCTGCCGAACAACATGATATCAAATTACCGGCCCATGAAGCGAAAACCATGTTAACGAGTATTAACCTCGATACAGCCAGAGAGATTTACATCGGTTATAGCCGAGAACTTAGTCAAGCACAGTCAGGTGCCGTCCAAATGCGCTTCATCCTCAGTCAAATCAATGATCCCGATTTCGAAATCAGCTCCCTAAGTACAATCCTCAACGATCCCATTAGCGCTGAAATGATCGCCAAAGCGAGTCAAATCTTGCTATCACTCAAAGATTCTGAAAATCGCACTGCCAAAGAGCAAGAGCGCCTCAAGACCGATTTAGCTATCCAAAAGGGGTTCTTAACCACCCACCTACAACAAACACTGCAGCTCCTTGAATTACAGCAAAAATTCATCAAAGATAAAATTTTTAATCTACAAACGATCAATTTATCACTTATCGAAGAACAAATATTCCTCATCGAAGACCAAATCAACAAATACATCACGCACACAATAGACGACTTAAAACGAGAACAAGTGCTCATCGAAAATAGCATCAAAGAAATCCGCCAAGAAATGGCTTCTTTACCAAAAAGATGGGCCACAGAACAGCTCATCGAACAACAAATGCAAATCAATCTCCATATGGTTGAAGAGGTCACACGTCTTGTTGAAACAAAAAATATCAACAACAACCTAGAACAAATCTTATCCGCACCTCTCGATTTACCTGTTGCTCCCATTAACCCCAAAGCCCCCCATCTACTATTCCTTACAATTGCCGGAGCATTAATCGGTGCCTTTGGCAGCATCGGATGGGTGATTGTTAACTCCGTCATCCAAGGGGTGGCTGTCTCCGCCGCTAATCTCACAGCGTCTGGCTATCAAGTGGCAGGTCAACTTTCACCCCACAGCAAAGACTCCTTGCACGATCGTTCTATCCTCGATAGTGATCTCGAAACGTTACGCCGTGTTACTGCTTTCATATCCACTGAAAATACTTCTCCACAGCTACATTCAAAACACCTATTTGCCAACACGCTACTGTTGCTTAGAAGCTACGGACCAAATTATGTCCAGTTGCTAGCGGAACTGTTAAACAAACAGGGATTTAAAGTATTGACCCTAGATCTAAGCTTCGATGACCCTATAGAAGCACAATCACTAGGACTGCTTCAATGCATCGAAGGCAAAACAATGCAACCAAAAATTGTCACAGGACCACACTACGACAGTATCTCATCAGGAGGGCTTTGTCGCTATGCTAACGAATTGATCGCCTCGCGCACATTTCAAGCATTGTTGACGAAGCTGAGCACTCAATATGATTGGATACTAGCTGTCAGTAAAACACCACTCCAAGGCGCTGAAGCCGAAAGTCTGCTCAAGCATTTTCCTCGGGCCATCATTAGTATTACTAGTGAAACCCATCAAGACTTGCAAAATTGTTTGAAAGCGGCCAATAAAACGGCGTCGCAGTTAGCTTTTGTATTCACTCCACCATTAAATGCCTGGGAGAGATCTTCATTTTGATGATTTTTGCAATAAAAAAAGCTTCGCGTTTTCTTCGCTTGCTTCGCGTATTTCGCGCTCAAAAATCAAAGCAAATGGTAAAATTTATTTACAGGAAGTGCTAAAATTTGATGGTTATGTGTTTATAAATACCGAATTATGGTAAATTGCAATTGATTATTTACCATAACCAAGGAGCTCTCCATGACGGAGGTGGATGTCATCAAAAATCATAGTCTAGCACCCCATGCCCACCCTCACCCAGCTAGCCATTTTGGAGAAGTTTATAGCATTCGCTCATGGGGAGCACCCTATTTTGACGTCAACCCGCGTGGGGATGTATCTGTAAGATTACAACCTAAAAGTAAATCTGGCGATCTCTATGAACTGGTCCAATCATTAGTCAAGCGCGGCATTGAAGCTCCTATCTTAATACGCTTTGATGATATTCTCAGAGATCGCGTGCGCTGCATCCAACGCGCCTTTGATGCAGCTATCAATGAATTTCGCTACGACAACACCTTTCGCTTAGCCTATCCCATTAAAGTCAATCAACAACGCACTGTAGTGAACATCATCCAAGCCACAGGAAAGGATCGCTTGCTAGGCCTTGAAGTCGGTAGCAAGCCTGAACTGATCGCTGTGCTAAGCATGCATGATACTCCTGGCGCTCTACTGCTATGCAATGGTTATAAAGATGCCGCCTATATTGAAATTGCTCTGCTAGCGACCAAGATTGGAAGGCGCTCTATCATCATTGTCGAGCAATTTTATGAATTACAACTCGTCTTAGATATCGCTGAAAAATTTAATATCGAAGCTGAAATTGGCTTCCGCATGCGTCCTTTTAACAAAGGCAGCGGCCGCTGGAATACCACGGGTGGCGATATGGCCAAATTTGGTCTAAGCGCCCATGAAATCGTCCAAGGCATCGAGATGCTCAAACGCGCGAATAAAATCCATTGGGTCAAGCTGCTCCACTTTCACTTAGGCAGCCAAATTCCAGCGATTGCTTCCATAAAAATAGCCCTAGCTGAAGCAGCGCGCATGTATGCTAATATAGCCCAAGAATGCCCTGAATTGTGCTTCTTCGATGTGGGTGGCGGCCTCGGTGTCGATTATGACGGCTCTCGCTCTAAATCCGATTCCTCCATGGATTACACCATTGAAGAATATGCCAGAGACGTGGTGTCTGCTATTGGCGATGCCTGTGATAAAGAAGAAATCTCGCATCCCACCATCATCAGTGAATCGGGACGTGCGGTGGTGGCACACCATTCGGTCTTGATTACCGAAGTCATCGATGTAGCTGCTGCACTTGATGCTCCTGAAACACTGGAAAAACCTCCCAGTGAACATGAAGTGTTGACGAGTTTTTATTCACTTTACCAAAAAGTCACCCTTGACACATGTCATGAGGTACTTCACGATGCGCAAGAATTAAAAGAACTGATTTTTGAATGTTTTGTGCATGGCAGCCTCACACTTCAGGAAAGAGCCTATGCAGAACAGGCATACAAGCACTTGATCGCTAAAGTACGCCACGTTTCCAAAAACCTGCCTGATGTCCCTGAGGAAATTAAAAACCTCGACAAACTGCTCCTCGACATCTACTTTTGCAACTTCTCAGTGTTCCAATCTCTACCAGACTCATGGGCCATCAATCAACTTTTCCCCATCATTCCTCTGCAACGTCTTAACGAAGAACCCAAGCGCAGAGGTATCATCGCCGATTTGAGCTGTGATAGCGATGGAAAAATCAGCCAATTCGTACATCGATATGGTCCACAAGATTACCTACGAGTGCATGAACCCACCAAGCAGCCTTATTATCTAGGCATTTTTCTAGTAGGTGCCTACCAAGAAATCTTAGGTGGATTGCATAATCTCTTCGGAGATACCAATGCCGTCCACGTGGAACTTGATGCTGATGGAAACTGGCAGCTCAACCATGTGATCGAAGGTGATACCATCCGGGAAGTGTTAGGCTATGTGCAATACAATTCCCAAGAATTGATTGAAAATTTACGTGTAGCTATCGAGAACTCTTTGAAATGCCAGCGTCTGACTGCAGAAGAATCGGCCAAACTGCAGAAGAAGTTTAAAGAAGCACTTGAAAGCTATACATACTTAGTCGTTTAGGAGTTATCTTATGGATATTATTGGCGAAGGCACTGGTGTAGAGGGGCGCTTTGGCGGGCTACCGGATGAATATGCGCATGTCAACGCAAAAGTGGTGATTTTACCAGTCCCTTTTGATCTGACCACTACATATCAAAAGGGCAGTGACAAAGGACCTGCAGCTCTCATTGAAGCATCGCGCAATTTAGAGCTTTATGACATCGAAACAGCCTCTCAACCATATACGGTAGGCATTTATACAGCCCCAGCCATTAAACGCGACTCTTCAGAAGAGATGCTGGCAAGCGTTTACGATCAAGTTAAAAAGCATTTGCATCATGATCAATTTGTGATCACGCTTGGTGGAGAGCACTCCATTTCACCAGCGCCCATTCGTGCCTTTGCCGAAAAGTATCCTGGTTTAAGTGTGCTTCAGCTCGATGCGCATGCTGATCTACAAATGGCTTACGAAGGGAACCCTCTCAGCCACGCCTCAGCTATGGCTCGCGTGCTCGAAATCCCCAATATAGAAAACTTAATTGCCGTCGGCATCCGCAGCATGAGCCATGAAGAGTTGCCTTATCTAAACAAAAAAAACACCTATTTTGCACACGACATCTGGCAATCGACAACATGGATTGAACAAGTCGTCAATAGTCTATCTGATGAGGTGTATATCACCTTCGATCTAGATGCCTTTGATCCCGCTATTATGCCTTCAACAGGTACTCCTGAACCAGGAGGACTCGAATGGTACCCTGTGATGCAACTGCTAAAAGCTGTGGCTACAAAAAAGAAAATCGTGGGTTTCGACATCGTAGAGCTTTGTCCTAATCCCGCTAACAAAGCCCCTGATTTCTTAGCCGCTAAACTCGTTTATAAACTACTAAGCTACATTTTTTCTCGACATTAAGGAGTCTTCTATGAGCACGATCCGATCTTTTATGCGCCACCACTTCCGCCATTTTAATGCCGCTGTTTGCGTTGATGCCGCTGATGCGTGGCTTAAGTTGCTAGACAACGGCGGCAAAATGTTCATCACTTTAGCCGGTGCCATGAGCACAGCGGAGTTAGGACTATCACTAGCCGAGCTCATACGCCAAGATAAGGTCCATGCCATTTCTTGCACGGGAGCTAATTTAGAAGAAGACATCTTTAATCTAGTGGCCCACACACATTACGAACGCGTGCCTCACTACCGCTCACTCACAAGCCAAGATGAATTCGACCTCATGGAGCGCGGGATGAATCGCGTCACAGATACCTGCATTCCTGAAGATGAAGCCATCCGCCGTCTCGAAAAAGAAGTGCTCGTGTTGTGGCAGAAAGCTGAAAGCGAAGGCAAGCGCTACTTTCCTTATGAGTTCATGTATCAACTGCTCGCCTCTGGTGCCTTAGAACATCACTATGAAATCGACCCAAAAGATTCATGGATGATTGCCGCGCAGAAGAAAAACATCCCCATCTTTACGCCAGGATGGGAAGATTCGACTTTAGCCAACATCTTTGTATCGCACGTGATCAATGGCGATCTAAAGCGCTATGATACCGTCAAATCTGGCGCCGAACAAATGGGCAAACTTGTGGCCTGGTATCAACAAGAGGCCCCCAAGTCCCCAATCGGCTTCTTCCAAATTGGCGGTGGTATCGCAGGGGATTTCCCCATCTGCGTCGTCCCGCTACTGCGCCAAGATCTGCTTTTGAAAGATATGCCGTTATGGAGCTACTTCTGCCAAATCAGTGATTCCACTACATCTTTTGGCTCATACAGTGGTGCGGTGCCTAATGAGAAAATTAGCTGGGGCAAACTGCATATTGACACGCCGCGCTTTGTGATAGAGTCGGATGCTTCGATTGTCGCGCCGCTGATCTTCCAATACATTTTGGATAAATAAATAAAGAAAGATCCTTGCCCTGTCCGAGCTCGAGCCCGGCATAGCCCCAAGCTGTCTATCGCTCCTTTGTAAGGGCATTTTTGTCTAATTTTTTTTCAACGCAAAGGAAGGCAAAGGGCGCAAAGGCGCAAAGAAAGGCATGCCCTATGCGAAACGTTCTATAGCATTGACTGCCGCATATTCAATGAGATCTTAACCAAGGATCGTGTTCGATTATTACTGCATAGATGCAAGGATACTAAGAGTGTAGCATAATGCGCAGCACCATCGCGGCAGCAAAAATCTCCAGCGGATTGCCTCAGCAATCCGCTGGAAGCTCCACCCAATGATTGCTATGCAAGCGGTTCTGAGCCGAGCCACACACACGACATAATAGTGAAACCAGTTGTTGTGTGTGTGGCTCGGCTCAGAACCGCTTGCATAGCAATCATTGGGATTGGTTTAAAGGTTCATCCATCTTAGCTTCGAAGACTTCTTTGTGCCATATCTTGTCTATCATGCCGCTGTGCGATCTTGCCAATCCTGTAATCGAACATGATTCTTAGTTAAGATCTCATTGAATATGCGGCAGTCAATGCTATAGAACGTTTCACATAAGACATGCCTTTCTTTGCGTCTTTGCGCCCTTTGCCTTCCTTTGCGTTGAAAAAAAATCGGACAATAATGCCACATTACGGAGCGACAAAAAGTTGGGCGCTAACCTCACTCTCGAGAAACTAGCACGTTCATGATTTAGCTCACTTCTTCCATTTTGATTGCCAATCCTTCTTTTTTTCTTTTCCCATATATTTTTATCTCTTATTCTCTCTGTAGATTAAACACTGTTTTAATAACACCACTCACCCTGCGCATCCTTTATGTTTGACAAGCCACAGGCCACACACGTTCTCGGACTAGAACTAGACACCTATTCTCTAAAGGGAGTGGTCCTATCCTATGCCCGCGGCAAACCAAAACTAACTTCTCTCTTCGAATATCGCACTCAACCACCACAAATTTCAACGGACAATGTAAAGCCGCTTTACACGCACGATCAAAAACAACAACTCGAACAGCTTGCCATCAACCACTTAGTCGTGACAGCACTCAACGCACAAGAAGTGCTGGTGCGGCCCTTGGAATTAAAACTAAAAAAAGAAAAGGACATCGATGCTGTTCTCCTCTCGCAGGCAGAACCTCTCTTGCCATACTCCATCGATAATGCCATCGTAGATAAAGTCATCACTTCACAAGACAGCACCGGCAGCAAAATAAGCGTGTTATCCGCGCGCAAAGACCAACTGACACAACACCTACAACACTGGAATGCTCTCGAAATTGAACCGGAGGTCATTTCTGCTTCCCCGCAGGCCTTAGCCCTTTTTGCCCAACAGTTTGCCACCACCGAAGAACTCAGCTACATTCTACATTTAGGATGGAACCAATCGCAATGCATCCTGGTAGAGAACAACAAACTCATCGCCTCTCAAGCCATCCAAGTGGGAATTAGTACCATTGTCGATCTATTGCCGCAAACACATGGATTACAAAACAGCGATATCTCATCACAACATCGTGCTTGGCATCTACCTCAGGATGGTATTGCCGATGCATTAAAATCTGCTATCGATGGACTGCGTCTATTAATTACGCGCACCATCTACGCCCTTGCCAAACAGGTCAAAGGCAAAGAAATCAATTCTATCCTCGTCACAGGACCTGGAGCTAATATCCAAGGTTTGCCAGAAACACTATGTCAGACGTTGAATAAAAACCTTCGCGCCTTGCATGAAGATGCCTCTTTTGGCATGTCTTTAGACGAATTAAGATACTTCGCTATCCCCATTGGAGCGGCATTGAGCGCCTTGCCATCATGCCAAGATCAAATCAACTTTCGACAGCAGGA
>Ga0206894_1019_pt1 | contig 47651 bp, 32 predicted proteins | sample Alteio_BWOrgHeat_54_FD_152953 | JGI IMG/M metagenome (GOLD analysis project Ga0206894, IMG submission 152953) | Enriched cells from forest soil in Barre Woods Harvard Forest LTER site, Petersham, Massachusetts, United States -... | ecosystem: Environmental > Terrestrial > Soil > Temperate forest >...
AAGCATTATGCTTCGCAAGCAGATCCGCGCGGTAGCTCACTAAATACTCGATTCTTTTTTCCATAATAGACCGGACATTATTTGGGACTAGAGCGAGCAGGGCCTTTTTGTTTTCAATGATCTGGTTAATCTGTGAGATAATTTCTGCGTCGGCAATATTGTTAGCTGGCTTCACTGAGCTGTTAAAGAATGAAAGGAAGTAGCTTTTAAGTGAAGAAGATCGCAGATTTTCTAGTTCGGTCACGACCGTGGCGTTAGCATCGAAATTAAAACACTCTCCGGTTTTTATGCGCCAGAGCTCGCCCTGGGCGTCTACCACCAGATTCTTATCAGGCTCATTGAGAGCTGCCGTGTTGCCAAATAGACAGTCAGCCACAAAATAGCTTTCGATTTTCTTTTCCACAGCCTTTTGCTGCTGCGTAGTGCTCTTTGCTCGATAATCGGCCAGATTTTTTCCCGAAATAAATGGGCGTATTAACACCTCTTTTGGCTCATTGGAGGTTAGTTCTGATTCCATAGTGCCATCACGTGGTACAGGGCTATGCTGGAATACTTTTGCCTCAGGCACTTTTGCACCTAGAAGCTGATAGGCAGCATTGGCAGCGATGGCATTGGCATAGTAACTGGACCGTTTGGAATCTATCATCACAAATTGCTTTCTTTGATCCGCGACGACACGCGTGTCGGTGTCCTTGCGTTGCGCATGTTTTTTAACGGAGGCCACTTCTAACAAATTTTCGGGAAAGACCGTTGATTCGGCTTCTAGCTGTTGGTGCGCGTCTACCGCCTTTTTACCCCAATGATGAGTTTTAAAGGTATTTCCCACATGAATAAACTCTTCTAAAGGGATTCCATTGAATAGGGCTTGTCCATCTACAAGCGTAATGATCCCTTTGCCTTCACTTCCTTTTAAAGCTTGAATTAACAATTTTTTTAGTCCTTCACTTTGCACAAGCAGTCCACGGATATATTTCGGCGGGATGCGGTTCTTGATGCAATATTCATTGGAATAGATTGAAGCACCGGGAAGATCATGTTGCAGTTTGTTGGTTAACATCCCAATGCTATCGCGATTCTGGTATTCGTAGCTCGATTTTGTGCCATACTGATCACCCCCATAGGCGTAACCTACCCTCTCGGCTACCTCTAAGTCGTACATAAATTGGACCTGTCCGTAAAATGGAAAATCATGGACAGGTGGCTTGGAGGCGATCGTATTGGTCGTTATAAGCCTGGTAAAGACATGGTCGCCACTGCCGGAAGATAGGTCGGATACAGAGCTGGCGCCTTGGATGATCAGTCCTCTTTCAAAGCGATCTTGGGAAGATAAGGCTCCCTTTTTTAGGATGTTGAGAGTGGTTTTTATGGCATTTAGAGTTGAAGAATCATAACCTCCAACACCTGACATAAGTCCCACAGCCCCTTTTTTGCGCAGATGTGCGGCATAATCACCAATGGCCCACACCGATTTGCCAGGATAAACTTCCTGTTGGTACATCAGCTCGGGATGTGTTTTTAGATACTTCTTAAAGATTGGGGCCATCACGGCATTCTTTTCAATGATCGCCTTTTGCAAATCGCTGCTGCTCAGATCAAAATAGGCGGCATCGCGCGATAGAGTATATTCCAGCTTGGGATCATAGCAGCGCAAGAGTTGGAAGATTTTACATTTTTCTTCATCATCCTTGTTTTGAGGTGCGAGTAGAGGGGGCATTCCCAGGGCCGACAACATGAGATGCACATGCTGTGGAATTTTATCTGTAGCGATCGAAGGCTCCATTTCAATGCGTATCAGGTTGGCATGGCACTTATAGCCATGCAACTTTCCTATGATGACTTTGCCTACACCTTTAAAATTGATTTCATGCGCCTTATCTATGTTATAACAATTGTTTTTAGAAAAGGTATGGTTCCCATTGTCGCGATAATAGCCATCATTGACCATAGACACAACGACCCCCTTGCAAAATGCTGGGGGTAAGGCGCCATGTAGCAATTTGCATAGGGAGGGGCTGACTTTGATCAAATCTAAAGTTGTCTCCAGTTCATTACGGGTGGTATGTGAGACTTTGAAATTTAAACAGACTTTATTCTCATGATCGATTTGGCGCATGGTCGCATGCAAGACCCCATTTTTCAGCATATTGGTGTCGAGACTATTTAAATGTTTTCCAACCCCGATATTTTTAGGTTTTTTAGTACTTAATTCTTTTAAAGCTTTTAAAATTTTAGGGTCTGGAGGGATGCTTTGGGCAGTATTAATACGCACCGCGCAAGCTTGTTTAAACTTTTTCTCCTTCAAATAGAGTTGCGCAATTTTTTCACTCAATTTCAAGAGTCGCGAATGGTGAGCTGGATTGTGCCTAGTTTCATCGGTCTCTAAATAAATATTGAGACAGATCTCAAGCTGGTCAACCGATAAATCGGATGGAATATGGGCACAAAAAGCCTTGAAATTTTTAATGTATGCCGACGTGGTGTTCTTCTCATCATCTTCATCAAGATTCAAGCGCTCTTGGAGAGATGTCAATTTGGCATTAACCGTATCATTTTGCATGAGCTCTTTAAGGTAAGCTATGGTTTGCTGCCTTTCCTTGGCTACATGCACGCCAGAAAATATTTTTTGGAAGAAACCCATGTGGGCATAGCTCACTTCCCGTTTTTTGATAAGATACTGTAGTCCAAGCGTGATGTTATAGCGTTGTTGATAGGTGGTGTTTGCACTATGCATCAACTTTTTGGTAATCGCTAAAATTTCGCTAAACTCGATTTCATTATACTTTTTTGTCTTGGGATCGAGCACTTTAATCACATGTCCATCGATGATCATATTTTGGGGATGATCACTAATGGCTACCTCGCGCAACCAAAGACTCCAGCTTTCAATATTTATGTCTCTAGGTTTCATAAGCTTAAAATCACAATTAACAATAAAAATTGGTTTGTAAATAATATGTCTGTAATTCTTGATCGGAACTAAAAAGAGGGTGACCCGCAGCTTTATGCCGCACTTCTTGGTTAAACAGGGCTAGTGTTAATTTGGTGAGTGTGTAGGTATGCCCATTTTTAGCTACGAAGCTAAACTCTTCAGGCGGAACAGGTTGCGGTGTTTTTTGGTAGTCTTGTAAGTTTAGGTGTAAATCTTGGTACTGAAAGTATGTTCCCCGCCCTGTATCTTCCCAGAAAACCGCTTCGTTAGTGCAGGCAGGTCGGATGGCAATGGGATTGACCACTTCTGTTGGATCACTAGAGGTGACGTAATAAACAGTATTAAAAACAATTGGTTTCATAGTTCTATTTTTGTTTATTATGGTTAGGTTAATTAACTAACACTATTATAAACAATTTTGATTATATGAATAATTATTTTTTTATAAGGACAGGGCGTGACAGGGAGATATATAATGGGAGACAAGCGCCAACCATGGCGATGGAAAAGGTGCTGTAGAAAAAGAATTCCCAAGAGAAAAATTGGGCGATGAGGCCCCCAAGGAAAGCGAGCAACTTTGTCTTAAGGGACAACGCCGACCACAAAATGGCATACTGAGGGGCGGCCTTGCCTGGAGTTGTTAACTTCCACAGCGCGGTCACAAAAGCCGTCATGATCATGCCGCTAGAGAAATGATTAAAAATTTCTGCCGTCATAAAAAGAGGAAGGTCTGGACCGATCCAGAGCAAACTCAAACATAGCAGAAAACGACAGGCATGCACCCCTCCTAAAACCACCAGCGAACGCTCCAGTCCAATCGCAGTCACCACAGCCGCACCCACAAAAGAACCGAGAATAGTAGCCCCGATGCCGTAGATTTTAGCTACGTAGGCGATTTGGATTTTAGTGAAGCCCAGCTCGATATAAAATGGGGTGATCATATTCTCAACTAAATTGTCTCCTGCGCGGTAAAACAAGAGGAAAAGCAAAATAAAATACCAACGCCGTTGTTTGAAAATTTCCAAAGCGGGTTGCAAAACATCTTCAACCACTAAGCCTGAAAACTTCTGCCACCAGGAAGCTTCTCTGAGTTTGCTTGGCAGAATAGGTTTTGGCTGAGTGTAAGCGGGCTCAGCGGCTAACAGCAGGATAAGGGTGCCAACCACCATCCCGGCACAAATGATTAAGTAGGCGAGGGTCCAGGTGTAATAATGGGCCAAAAACAAAGCGCCAGCCCCCGCCGTGACGAGTCCTAAGCGATAGCCAAAGATGACACAGGCGGATCCTCCCGCATATTGATCGGGGGGAATGCTTTCAATTTCATAAGCTACGCCGATGAGGTAAATGCAGCCAGAAAAAGCCGAGGTCAAGGCAATGCATGTGTAGAAGAGCAAGAGATGCTCTTCGGGGGTAATCAGGGCGGAAATAGCCAGCCCACAAGCCGCACCCAAAAAACTAAGCAAAGCCCACGAGCGGCGACGTCCTAATAGAGAAGTGAGGAGTGGAATCGACACCCGATTAATCAGGGGCCAAAATAAAGGTTTGAGGGCAAAAGGGCATTCAAACAGAGCTAAGAGGCCGATTAAAGCTTTGGCTACATGGACTTCAGCCAGCCAGGCTGTTAAGACCGAACCAGTGAGGGGGATGGGTAGGGCGCTCAAAAACCCGAAGAGCAAAATAGGTAAAAAACGGGGGTGAGCATACTTGCGCAACATGACCAATGAAACCTTAGCTCGAACAAGATGGAAGCATTATAACAGCTCCTCCCAATATGAGACAATTGCATAAGTCCAACGCCATCAGCTCCCGCTAAAAAACGCATGCCCGTGCCCGTGCCCGAAAATATGGGACTTTACGAAGAAAATGTTGCAAAAGTGATTGCTTTTCCTTGAGAAAGTTTACTAGCGGGAATTGCTAGTCCAACGCCGCGAGCAGTAAAAATAACAAGATGGGCAGGATGGACAGGATATTGCAAGGTAGCAAAGGTTCAAAAGCTAGGCTGAAATTAATTTTAACACAATGCTTTGCATCATAGTATACTATCAGTTCCTAATTAATCATCCTGCGCACTCCTGCCTATCTTGTTATTTTTTTGTTCAGTAGTTGACTTTTGCAATCGTCTCATTCAGTCCATTTCTTTAAGTTGACGCCATTTTCAGAGCGTTTTAATTTTAGCTTTATTGTTAGTTTAATTATTTATTTAAAATTTGTGAATTATATAGTTTATAAAAAGTACTATATATGATAAGATATTTTTTTGAATATTTTGATTTGGAGTTTTTTTATATGATTTCTTCTTCTGTTAAAGTGGTCATCGATAGGCAAGTTGCGGCGACAGCCCAAGTCAGCCAGCCGTCCCCTCAACCAACCGCAGTCAGCAGTAACCATCGCGGGAACGACATCGGCAAAATCGCCCAAAAACTAGCTACACCGCCCATGCGTTCTTCTGTGAATAAGATGCTTTCCCCCCTCAAGCAAATGCAAAGTCGCTGGTTGACAGCGAACACACTAGCCAAAGTTGTCTGTTTAGGAGGATTAATTCTCGGTGGAGCTATCGCGGTGCATAAATTCACAGTCGCTCCAGTAAATCCTACAATCAATAGACCACAAATGGGTGCGTTTGTATCGAATACGACCGTGTCTAACAATACCAACAATACGAATCATCATCATAACACTACCTCTATTCTACCGATGACGCATACGCATTTAAGTTTACAAAATCATACTTTCACCCACATGAAGTTTGCCCAACCTATGCAAGAGGCTCCATTGACAAGGAATGTAACCTCTACCTTGCAGGAGGCTTTTTCCAAGCAAAAAGCATTGCCCTCATTAGTGAGCCAAACCATTGAAAAGCCGCCTGTACCAATGGTGGAAGGAAATGACACTTGTCCTGTCCCTGCAGAATTACCAACATTCAGTGAGCAAGTGCCAGCATATACAGTAGAACAGCTAGAGATGTTACTTCCAAAAATATCCAATCTTTATCATCAGGAGCTTTATGAAACGATTGTGGCTCGAAGATTATCTCAAGCTGACTGTCAAGGGGCTCTAACGACGGCAAATACACGAAAATGGCTTGCAAAAGATGCGTTGTTAAAGCAGATCTTCGCCAGCCAAAACTGTGACATATCGATTAGAAAGCAGGTAGCAGAAAATGCCGACCTCGATTCAACTAAATTCGAGCTTCATCTCAAATTGCTAAACGAAATGATTTCTAGCCCTCAGCCAAACTTTGGGCAGATGCTAAAGCTAATAGAAAAACTCACAGTAGCCCATCAAATATCAGCCTTTTTAGAGCAGATTGTACAACATCCTTTAAGCACTCCGGATGAAAAAATAGAAGCGGCTAAGATGATTCCTGATAGTAAGGTGAGCCAAAAGTTTCTTAATCAATATGTGGAAGACTTGTTTGCCCAACCAGAGCGCGACTATAAAAAACTCGACCTTGAAAACATTATCGCTAAAAGTGAACATTTACCTAAGCCTCAAAAATTTGAGGTTTATAAAAAGGTTCTTGCGATAGTAACCTGGTTGGAAAGGAACAAGCCTCAAAGCTGAGGGTCATCACAAATTACAGTACCACACTCTTTGAACGCGAAGGTCGCGAAGTAAGCGAAGGCAACGCGAAGATTTTTCTTCTGTGGGTATGCTCTTACCAATTTATGGAGCTGAATTTCATTCTTATTTAAATTAACAAGATTTTCAGCAGCGTTGATTAATTTCAAGGAGAGAATGGTTAAAAATGAGACCGTTTGCCTTGAGCATGTAAATCAATAAATAAAAATTTCTTCGCGTTATCTTCGCTTGCTTCGCGACCTTCGCGTTCAATAAGGTGGTGGTACTCTAATTTGTGACGAGCTAAAGTTATTTTCTTAAGTTGATAATTGTTTTTATTCTCATTTCAGCATTAATTGAATTAATTTTTAAACTAACAAAATAAATAGTTTTTTAAAAAAAGCATATGTGTTATGCTGTTGCTTTTAAAATATTTAATTAGGGGTGTTTTTTATGGTTTCTTCTTCATCAATAAAAGCTGTTCTGGGTAATCAACAGGTGGCCGCAGCACCAATAGGTCAGGAGTCCCTTCAACCGTCTGAAATCAATAACACACAGCGAGTGAGGGATATCAGCACAATCGCCCAAGAAAAGCTAGTCACCCCACCAATGCGCACTTCTGTGAATGAGATGCTTGCTACCCTCAAGCAAATGCAAAGTCGCTGGTTGACCGTGAAGACACTAGCCAAAGTTGTCTGTGTAGCTGGGTTAATGCTAGGCGGAGCTATCGCTGTGCATCAATTCACTGCTGCTCCTGTAGCACCTGTGATCAATGGATCACAGACCGATGCCTTAGGATTAAACGCAACTCACGCTAACAACACAAATTATTATTATCACAACACCCCTATACTGCCGATAGTAGATGCGCCTTTAAATTTACACAATCATACTTTCACACACATGAAGTTTGCTCAACCTATGCAAGAAGCCCCTTTAGCAAACAACGCTGTCTCTACCTTACAAGAAGCCTCCTCCACACAAACAGAGTTGCCGTCATTGGTGAGTCCAACTATTGTAAAGCCACCTGTGCCAATAGTGGATAACAATGCCACTTGTCCAGTACCCGCAGAGTTGCCAGTGTCAACAAGCGAACAAGTGCCAGCATGTGACTTATCCCTAACAGAACTGGCTAAGATTAGTGGCTATGAGACAAGAAATAGCGCCTTAAGTGACTTTGTTGACAATTCGGCCTGTTCTTTCGAAGAAAAAGAACAAGCAGCGAACTTGGCCGCCTACACTTACCAAAGTGATATGCTGAAAGAAAAAGTAGCCTCACAAAAATTAGCCATCGGGGACTGTGCAGGTGCTATGGCTACAGCCCAAAAAATGCAGTATTATGCTTCGAAGGAATTCATGCAAAAAGTCATGCAAACCCCCTCATGCACAGTAGAACAGCTAGAGATGCTACCTCCAAAAATATCCGCTCTATATCATCAGGAGCTTTATGAAAAGATTGTTGCGCGCAGATTATCTCACGCTGACTGTCAAGGGGCTATGACGACGGCAAATACACAAAAATGGTCTGAAAAAGATGTGTTGTTAAAACAGATTTTCGCCAGCCAAAACTGTGACATTTCGATTAGGCAGCAGGTTATAGAAAATGCCGACCTCAATCCAACTAAATCGGAGCTCAGCTACAAGTTGCTAGGCGAAATGATGTCTAGCCCTCAGCCAAACTTTGGGCAGATACTAGAGCTAGCAAAAAATCACCAAGAAACCTATCAAATGACTGCTTTTCTAGAGCGGATGATAGAGCACCCTTCAAGTACTTCGGACGATAAAATACAAGCAGCCACGCTGATTTTACATAGTCCAGTGAGCAAAAAGTTCCTCAACCAATATGTGGAAGACTTGTTTGCCCCACCTGAGCTCGATTTTGAAAGTATTATTGCGAAAAGTGAAAGTTTGCCTTTGTTTTCAAAACAAGATGTTTTAAGAAAGGTTGTCGAACATTCTGCAAGTACATTGGAGGAGAAAGAACAAGCTGCAAAATTAAGTCCATGTAGTGATTTTAGTCAAAAGTTCTTCACTCAATATGTGACAGACATGCTTGCTCAACCCAAACCTGATTTCAAGAACATCATCGCTAAAAGTGAACACCTCCTTTTAAGACAAAGCATCTTAAAAAATGTGGTCGATCATCCTGAAGCTGATTTGGAGGAAATCGAGTTAGCCATTGATGCCATGGAAAAAATAGCGTTTAAACATGAAGCCTCTGAGGCCTATAAACAATTGGTTGATTGGAAGCTACATTCAGCTCAAACAGATTTTTCCGGAGCTATCAGGACCGCCAAAAAAGTGCCTGACTGTGCCAATGAACTCTTTAAGCATATTGCAGACCAAACTGACGATCTTGCCCTTAAAGAACGCATCGCAGATGCCATGGATCCCCACTGCTGGACCTCACATCCTTCAGAGATGTACAAAGTTTTGTCGGATTCACACAGAACCGCAGGCAATAGCACAGAAGCTGAGCGCGTGGCAAAGAAAATCAACCACAAAGTCGTCGGCATTGCCAAAGCATACTATGAGGATGTTGTAGGCTTCTTAGGCCGTCTGCTTCCAAAAGTGGGCTAAGAGCGCAATCTTACCAACGATGGAAATGGACGAACTGGACGAATTGGACTACCTGGACGAGCTGGACAACTATATCCAACACCGTCCAGTTCGTCCAGGTAGTCCAGGTAGTCCAATTCGTCCATGTCCAGTACTCCTACCAGTGAGCTTCCACTCCACCTAGAGCGGTGTAAGTAGAAACCTTTTGCCATCGTTGTCCTGTAAGCTCGCCATAGATACTCCAGGTATCATTGAGTGCGGTAGTGATGTTGACAGTACCATCTAAGCTGCTGCGTATACCTGAAGGACCATGGATTTTAAAGCTATCACCAAAGTCCTTGAAGCGCTCATGCACATGGTTTTGCAAACTGGTAAAGCAGTACTGCCACGCTAAATCCAAGCTCACTACGGTACTATAGGGTTGGATTTGACTGGTGATGTGCAAACCAAGGCGGCTGCTAGCGCTGTAGACATTTTTCTTATGTACAATCAAATCTAACGAGTCTGCCCCATGTTCTTTGATATGGTTGCGATAAGCATAATCGAATTCAAGACCTACAAAAGGCTGCACTAGCAAGAATTGCCAATCTAAATCCTTACCCACTTCAGCATAGAGCGTGCCTAGATATACTTTTGGTTTGCTATGAGCGGTGCGCGAAATAGTCCCGAAATCGATCTTGCGCTTAAGCTTGTTGTCACTTTGCCCATAGATAGCATCACCCAGCAAATAGTAGCCACAAGGGCGATATAACGCATAGGCGCCAGCGAAATAAGACGTGTTTTTGGAGCTGCCACCAATATTATAATGCACATGATCAAAGGCATACCCTCCGGCGATGCCCACGGTCCAATTTTCATCCAATGGCGATTGAAAACCACCCACAAGCTCATATCCATCTGTATTAAAGCCTGAGACATTATGGTCGCCATGTAAAAATGTGCGGTTACTACCTCCTTCAAACCAAAAGTCTAAACCGGGAGGCAGTGAGCCATCTAAATAGCAGCAGGCGCGTTGATCTTCATTTGGGATGGTTGAGATAATGGTGCGCACAGGGTCATATAGACGCCTGAGAAACTGGCGGTTGCCTATTTCGGCTAGCAAGATTTGACTCGTAAATTGCTGTCCATCGATTTGCGCCAAGGCATGGCTCACTTGATCTACGGGTAGGTTGATTAGGGTATTGAGTACTGCCGTTTCGTCGATATTGGGATTCACGATACTATCCAGCTGCCGTGCAGCTGCCATTTCATTGCATGTCTCGGCGGCCAAAATGAGCGCTGTTTGGATGGTCAAAAAGGCGTTATCTGTGTCATAACGGATCACTGGACCAAACAGAGCATTGCCTTTGAGGTTGGGCGCATGGACCTCTTCAAAAGCTCCCGTAACCCCTTGATCGGCATGTAAAATGGTATAGGGAGTGTTTAGGTCAAATTCATTGTCTAGCGCCGAGACGACCACATCTCCGCCATTAAGGGTGGCTGTACCGTTAACTTGGATTAAGCTGCTAGCGCCATGGCTGTCGATTTGCACTTGATAGACGGATTCAGGGTTTTGGGTGTAGTTGCCAGCGACATGCAACGTGCCAATGCTGTTGCCTGGAGCGATGGTACTATCGATGTTGACTGTCAGATCACCACCCACAGTGCCCGTGCCGGATAACGTGCCTCCTGAGACCGTCACATTGCCGCCTAAAAGGGTGTTCAAAGCAAGCGTGCCTTCATTGATGTATGTGTTGCCAGCATATGCATTGGCCTTAGTTTGCTCACCAAAGATGAGAGTGGTATAGCCTGTCTTTTGAATATTACCATTCCCCAATAATTGACCATTAAATGCGCCATCATGCGTCTGATTGAAAACAAGCTTGTTAGGTCCAATTTCAATCAGCCCCTGCAGACTGCTTGCGTCGCCTTGCAAAGTACCACTTAACAGCAATGTCCCCCCTTGATAGGTATTGTTGCCAGTGAAGATGATCGTGTCTTCAGAAAAGACAAATACTGCTCCTGAACCACTCATCGCATCATGATAGGTGCCACCATCCTGCTGAATAAAGACGAGCAGCGAATCATTTTCAATGTCCCCTTGGAGACTTCGTGTTGTGCCGGCTAAAATGCCATCGACGATGGCTGTGCCACCGGTGTAGGTGCTAGTGCCTGTCAGTTCAAGAATGCCTGCGCCTTGTTTGATAAGCCCCCCTGTACCATGGATGTTGCCATGGAAAATGGTGAAGCTGCTGTTGCCTACGGTTAAGATCCCGTCGCCTGCATCTCCCGTTCCCAAGCTTACGATTCCGGGGATGGCAGGTGTGTCACTTAGAGAAGCAATGGTGTTGGGAAAATCATTGAGATCCAAAATCCCTTGTTGCGAGCCGCCTAAGAATACCGCCGATTCAGGGGAAAAGGCATTGGCGACTCCTGCCTGTAAGACCCCATCCAGGACGACAGTCGACCCTTTATAATCATTAGTATTGCCACCCGCAAGCGTGAATGTGCCGCTGCCTTGTTTGACGATGCCACCTGTGCCGCCTGTCAACGTGCCATAATAGGTTTGATCTTCACTATTGCCTAACGTCAGGATCGCTTCTCCTAAATTCACTACGCCAGGAGTGACGCTATCATCTTGCAAGGAGGATATGGTGTTGGCATAACTCAAGCCAGTGGAGGCATCAAATAAATTAAGAGTACCTGTTGTGCCACCTGCTTCGCCACTACCCAGAAAGACATTAGACTGAGGAGCGAAGACATTCGCTGCCCCAGCTTGTAGAGTGCCTGCTAACACTTGTGTGTCACCTGTATAGATGATCTGATTGCTGCCACTGAATGTCATTGTGCCGGTGCCCGCTAGTGTGAGTCCACCTACGCCGTACATGGTGCCCGCATACCCCGTGTTGGTATTGCTGTTAAGGGTAAGGATGCCACTGCCTAGCAACACGTAGCCAGGTGTGAGGCTATTATCTGCCAACGAACCAATCGCATTGTCGTAGTTGTTAAGGTCGAGGATACCAATTTTGGGGTTGCTGCCATTGCCATTGCCTAAAGTCACATTCGAATTTGGAGCAAAGACATACATATCTCCCGCACGCAAGGTGCCATTATTGACTTGCGTAGAACCGGTATAGTTGTTGTTGTGTCCAGCAAGCGTCAGGGTGCCCCCTCCCTCTATGGTTATTCCGCCAGCTGTACCTACGGATGAATTGATGGCGCCATAAAAGGTGGTATTTTGGTTGTTGTCAAAGTTGTAATTAAGCGTGAGGGTGCTGTTCCCCAAAAATACAGCTCCTGGTGTAGTGGAATAGTCGGATAATGAACCAATGGCATTATTGTAACTCACCCCCGGACTGGGTGATAAGCTGAGTGTGCCTGTAGTCGAGACACCATCCCCTAAGATAAAGTCAGAGTAGCCTGAAAAGATATCTACCGCCCCTGCTTGCAAGACGCTATTGTCTTGGACCACTGTGGTACCAGTATAGACGTTCCCTTCTTGTCCTGCGATGGGCGTTAATGTGAGCGGTGCGGTTCCGGTCTTGACAACATTGCCTAAATTGTAAATGAGGCCGTTAAAAGTCCCAGCTGTCGTCTGATTGAAAGTTAAGGTGGTATTTTGGGCTAAGGCGATATAGCTATTAAGACTGGTCGCATTACCCACCACATTGCCGCTATTCACAAATAAACCAGAAGTGAAACTGTTATTACCAAGCAGCGTGGTAGTGCCACTACCGACTTTTGTGAGCGATCCACTGCCCACGCCATTGATGATACTGCCGGCAATGGTGGTGTCTGTATTGTTCGCACCAATAGTGAGGGCACAGCCATTTAAATCGATGAGGTCGTTGCTAGAGGCAGAGCTTAGCGCCCCCAGCGTATTCGTATTGCCTGCAATGAGGCTGCTATTGAAATACAGCCCGCCCCCTCCCGATAAATTGACGTTGGCATTAGACCCTTGAGCTGCATTATAAAAAGCTAAATAGCCACCACCAGCGGTATTATAGTGCATGTTGCCTGAGTTAGTCGCATCGGCCGATGCGCCATTTTTAATAAACAAACCAGCACTATTAAGGACCTGAAAGTTTTGAGCCGCTCCCCCAGTATTGCTGACGCCTCCTTCAATGGCAAATGGTAAACCATCTGTAATGGTGATGGTGTATGGGGTGGCATCAGGAAAAGAGATTGTATTGACATCGAAATAATGCTGCACACTGCCAAGACTTAAATATGGGGTAAGGGGTGGCTTCGAGATAGCCGCCGTGCCAAAGGTGACTGTATCTGTAGTTGTTGGAATGGCGTTAGGGGTCCAGTTGGTGGCGGTGGTTAAATCATTCGTATTGTTGCCATTGGTCCAGGTATAAGCAGTAGCCTGTCCTTGTGTTGTTTGGGCGAGCATAGCCATGATGGCGAGCATGGCTACTTGGATGCGTTTATTTGTATTTCTCGACATGCGGAGTTCCCCATTTTTATTGTAAAGAAACTATATATCATTCATTCCATTGAACTTGACAAGAAAAATTAGGTGTATAAGTAATCGATCTCTTCGTTTTTCTTTGGACCGATAATGCGCCAGTTCAGCTGGATAAAATGTTTATCACAGCGCAGTTGCCCAAAGTAGGAGTCTTCCTTGCACAGATGGGCATCCAACGATTCCAGCGTATGTTCATCCATGGGGACCAAGGCAAATAAAAAGACAGGATTTTGTATCCCAAAGCGCAAGTGTTCTAAGCGAATTGCTCCTTCGTGGGTATGTAGGGTCCATCGAAACACATTGCTGAATGCAAATTGTTTGTTGTCTTCCGAGGTCCATGACCCTTTTTCTTGAAACAGCAGGGTATGTGCATCTACTTTCTTGACTTCCACACTGCCTTTTCCCAAGCCATTCCATCCTGTCGTTAAGTTTTGAGATTTTGACTTGGCTGAGAAGCACAAGGTTTGCACCTGACAGAGCTTTTGCCAGGCCAACATTAAGGTGTTTTGGCAGCCCACAGTTTTGGGTCCGATATTTTTACGTGTGCGGCATGTTTTGGCTGGAAATGTGGGACTATAGTAGAGCTTTTTTTGATCGGTGGGCAGGAGGGAATAGGCTTGTTTGAGAAGATTAGCTAGTTCGGCTAACAGGGGATAATGGGGATTGAATTCAAAATAGCGCGTTTTGCCTTCGTAGCGGCTAAGTAAAATGCCTCCCTTTTCTAGCTTTTGCAGTGCATGTTGGAGAGGTGTAAGGGGGGTTGCGAAGCGTTGACTGAGTTGGCCGGCGTAACATTTGCCGTTGAGCAGCAAAAAAAAGAGAATTTTGAGGGTGCTTTGGTTCGAAACTAAGGCGCTAAGCATAAATATCCCACTAGATTATAGTTGTTATCACCTAAAGTATAGTAGTGTATTTGATCGAGGAATTCTTATCTTCAAAAAAAATGGAGCTACCAAACATTGTAGCTTAGGCTTTAGCCTGAGCTTGTTTTGGCGGGCTTCAGCCTGCCACGCGCAGCGAGCGGCAGCGATGCATGGCGCGCTTCGGTGTCGTGGCCTCACGAACGTTGCCCAATTACCCGAGACTTAATCGGTGGATACTTTTGTGCTACAATCATGAGGCCACGATACCGGGCGCGTCATGCATCGCTACCGCTCGCTGCGCGTAGCAGGCTAAAGCCCGCTAAAACGAGCTCAGGCTAAAGCCTAAGCTACAATGCTTCGCATTTGGTTTCGTTTTCACCTAAATAATAGGTGATAAAACTTTACATTTGGGTTTTCGTACCTTGCGAAATGGGTTGCACTTAGGCTTACTTGTTGCAAAAGCACAACAAGGAGCTATCCATGCCAGAGACTGCCATCCGTCACGATTGGACGCCTGCCGAAATTCAAGCCATCTACAACCAACCCATGTTGGAGCTGGTGTATCAAGCCGCCCGCACCCACCGTCAATATCACGATCCCCGTTACATTCAAGTGTGTTGTCTTATTTCAGTCAAAACTGGCGGCTGCCCAGAGAACTGCAAGTACTGCGCTCAATCGGCTCATAATCCCACAGACCTCCCTGCCCAACCCATGCTGTCTTTAGAAGAGGTGTTGGCGCGTGCCAAGCAGATGATTGCCAAAGGAGCCACTCGCATTTGTTTAGGTGCTGCTTGGCGCGAGGTGCGCCCAAATAAACCATTCGACAGCATTTTGCAGATGGTTGAGCAGCTTTCTGCCATGGGGGTTGAAGTCTGCTGCACTTTAGGCATGCTCGATAAACCAGCCGCCGAAAAATTAGCCTCAGCCGGGATTTATGCTTACAACCACAATCTAGATACCTCAGCCGAATTCTACCAGCAAGTTGTGACGACCCGCACCTATGAGGAACGGTTGGCCACACTGGATGTGGTCGAACAGGCAGGCATTAGCGTATGTTGCGGGGGAATTTTAGGACTAGGCGAGAGCGAAGCAGATCGCATTTCGCTGTTACATACTTTGGCCACGCGTCCGCATCATCCTGAATCCGTGCCTATCAATATGTTATGGCAGATCCCTGGTACGCCCCTTGCCCAGCAGGCGAATGTGCCCTTCTGGCAGCTGCTGCGCATGATCGCCACGACGCGCTTGGTCATGCCGCGCGCCATGGTACGTCTCTCATGTGGGCGACAGCGGCTATCCGCGGTGGAGCAGGCCATGTGTTTTATGGCAGGAGCTAATTCTATCCATTCAGGTGAGCTGTTGCTGACAGTACCAACGCCTGCCTTTGATGCCGATGATGAGCTATTACAGCTGCTTGGTCTACAAAAACTCCCTCCCTATCAACAGACAACCTGTGAGACAACATGTTGTCCTCCATAGACGCCACGATGACCCACAAATTAGCGCACCGTTCTGCCTTAGGATGTCGGCGTGCTTTATCCTGTTCCGTGGACCTCATCGACTTTGCTTCGAACGATTATTTAGGCTTAGCCCGAAATAGATGGTTGCAGCAGCAGATAATAAACGCTTGGCAGGAGCTGGCTGCACCATTGCTGGGAGCAACAGGGTCGCGCTTGCTGACTGGAAATTCAGCCCTCACGGAAGAAGTGGAAGCCACCATCGCTAGCTATCATGGCGCTGAAGCTGGGGTGATCTTTAATTCGGGGTATACGGCCAACCTAGGATTAATCTCGGCGGTTGTCGAGGCGGAGAGTGTATGCTTGTATGACGCCGACATTCATGCCTCTGTGCATGCTGGTTTGCGCCTGTGTGGCGCTCGGCGTTTCCCATGGCGCCATAATGATTTAAACCATTTAGAAAGTCGCCTGATAGCGCATCGTCACTATTCCAAAATATTTGTGTTTGCCGAAACGATTTATTCCTGCGATGGATCTAAAGCCCCCATAAAAGAGTTGTGTGACTTATGTCAACGCTATGGAGCACACCTGATCATCGATGAAGCGCATGCCACTGGCATCGTAGGTGCTTTTGGACAAGGAGGCATCGTCGAAGAGGGATGTCAAGAGGCTGTTTTTGCACGCCTCCATACCTTTAGCAAGGCCTTAGGAGTACAAGGGGCGATCGTGTTAGGCTCTAGACTGCTCAAAGACTATCTAGTCAATTTCAGTCGTCCCTTAATATATACGACTGCGCTGCCGCAACCTATTCTACTGGCTATCCGTGAGGCGTATCGATTATTACCGACGTTGATGACTGCACGCAGCGATTTACAAGAGTTGATCCATAATTTTAAGACCCACGCTGTGGCAACTGGTTTGTCAATTTTACCCTCTGAAACCCCCATCCAAGCGCTGCTCATCCCCGGTAATGCCCATGCGCGCGCGGTGGCGCAATATATGGCCACGAACCATTTTGATGCACGTGTGCTGTTGAGTCCTACGGTCCGAAAAGGGACAGAACGGCTGCGCCTATGTTTGCACGCCTTTAATACGCATGCGGAGATGGCGGAATTATTGCGTGTGCTCACTGCGGCTTTACAAGAGAGGCGACCATGCGCAATCTAATCGTAGCTGGCATCGGCACAGAAGTGGGTAAAACCGTGGTTTCGGCCATTTTAACCAAAGCCTTGCAAGCAGAATATTGGAAGCCCATTCAAGCGGGGAATCTCGAGGCGAGTGATACAGCGACCGTATCTAGACTGGTGGATGATCCCACCTTGATCTGTCACCCTGAAGTCTATCGCTTGAAGCACGCGTTCTCGCCTCATCAGGCGGCAGAGCTTGAGGGACTAAACATAGCCCCCGATACTTTGTGTCTACCCCAGGGAAATAAACCATTAATCATCGAAGGGGCGGGAGGTCTGCTGGTGCCTCTGACAGACGACCAGCTGCAACTCGATGTCTATGCCAAGTGGCCCTGCGATTGGATTTTAGTCTCTAAACATTATCTCGGTAGCATTAACCACACCTTGTTAGCACTAGAAGCCCTGCAAAGGCGCCAGCTCTCATTAGTAGGGGTGATCTTTAATGGATCTCCAAATCCAGCCACCGAACGCATCATCCGTCGCTATGCGGGCAATCAGGTAGCGTACCTGCGTTTGCAGCCCGAAAGCCTGATACATTCTCAAATCATCAAACAATATGCGGAAACATGGAAACCTTATTTAACACATCTCATTTAGTGCAACGCGACCAACGCTGTGTATGGCACCCTTATACGCAGTCTAGCACGGCAAACTTGCCTATTCCTATCACTAGAGCAAAGGGCGCATATCTCTATGACGACCAAGGACGCCAATATTTTGATGCTATTTCCTCCTGGTGGATCATGGCGCACGGCCATGCTCATCCCGCGATTGCTACCCGTATAGCCCACCAGGTGCAGCATTTGGAGCAAGTTGTCTTTGCTGACTTCACCCACATAGGTGCTGTCGAATTGGCAGAGCGACTACTGGACTTGCTACACATGCCACAGGGACGCGTTTTCTATTCCGACAATGGCTCTACAGCTGTTGAAACAGCTCTTAAAATGGCCTTGCAGTTTTGGCATCAAACGTCGTCGAAAAAGGCGCGCACTAAAGTCATTTGCTTCGAAAAGGCTTATCATGGCGATACCTTTGGAGCCATGTCGGCCGCAGGCCGCACTTCTTTCAACCGCGCCTTTTGGCCTTACCTCTTTGAAGTCCAAACCATCCCTACACCACAAATAGGAAATGAAGAGAGGTCAATCAATCAACTTAAGCACTTGCTGGCCGCAGATGATGTGGCCTGCTTTATCTTCGAACCGCTCCTTCAGGGGGCAGCAGGCATGTTAACCCATTCTAAAGAGGGACTCGATACTTTGCTTGCACTATGCCAGCAACAGCACGTGCTCACCATTGCCGATGAGGTGATGACAGGCTTTGGGCGTACCGGACCACTTTTCGCTTGTGATGTCTTAAAGGCCAAACCGGACATCACCTGCCTTTCCAAAAGTTTAACCGGTGGTTTTTTGCCGTTGGGAGCGACAGTCTGTAGTGAAGAGATTTTTGAGCGGTTCGTATCGGACAATCCACACCATACTTTTTTGCACGGTCATACGTTTTGTGCGAATGCCTTAGCGTGTGCCGCTGCGCTGGCCAGCCTCGATTTATTCGTGCAGCCCGCCTGTGCTCAGCAGAGATGGGCGATTGAGCAGCAGCACCGGGTTTTTCAAACCCAATGGCAGCATCATCCGCGGCTGGTGCGCTGTGAGGTCATAGGCACGATTTTGGTGGTGGAGTATCGCGATGGCCCTCAGACGCAAGCTGCCTATTTTTCGCCTTTGAAAGAACGACTCAAGAGCTACTTTTTAAAACACCATATCTATGTGCGCCCTTTGGGCAACGTGCTTTACTTGATGCCCCCCTACTGTGCGTCATCAAGTGATTTAGCCGAATGCTATGCGTGCATCATCAACAGTTTGAGCGAGGTGATTTGATGACAGAGAAACAACGATTAACCCACCTGCTACATCACGTCGTGGCTTGTCCCGATTTACATCGGCGCTGGTTGAACACGCTCTCCTGCATGGAGAATTGTGGCGCGCGGAAAATCGCGCGCTGCGAGCATCCCATTTTTGTAAAAAGGGAAATGTTAAAACATGCCGCTGAAGAATTTCGGCATGCGCTTCATCTTAAGCAACAAATTGGTAAAATTGGGAATATGTTTGAAGACTATACTCCGCCTAATATTTTAGGGGGATATTTAGCCATTCGCTATTTGGATAAACTCGATGTTGCTATTTGCCGTATGCTAATGAAGGAATATGGGCTGCACTCTTGGCAATTGAAGCAGGTGGCCTATCTGTTGGTGACTTACGCCATTGAAGTGCGCGCAAGCCGCTTATATCCGTGCTATCAGTATATTTTATCTGCCAATGCCTCACCAGTATCTGTGCGCTTTATCATCGCCGAAGAGGAGCATCATCTCGAAGAGATCGAGGCGCAGCTGGTAGATGTCTGTGATAGTGAAACACTCAAACTCATGGTATGTGCGCTCGAACAAGGCCTTTTTAGGGCTTTTCTACAAGCTCTCGAACAGGCTGTGGAGCTTTAATATTAGCAAAATACTGGACGAAAAGATAGCAATTGTTAAAAGTCTCTAGCTATTGGCTTGAGGTCGATAATATCCTTTGTCGATGATTTCCAAAAGACGTAAAGCAGCATGATTTGGAACTCTCCTACCAGACTCCCAAGATTGCACTGTTTTGATGCTAACGTTTAAAAATTTAGCAAATAGACTTTGTGGATAATGAAGCGTTTCCCTGATCCGCTTTACATCTTCCGCCGAATATTGCATTGCAGGTTCCGGTATCTTGACAGTACGGGATCTTAATTTTTTTTTGCCTGCTTGATGCTCAATGACATCGTTAAGCCCTTCTCTAAGAAGGTTAAACATTTCACTCATCACCCACTCCTTTTTTGATTGTCCTTATCATCTGCAAAATGACTTTTTTTTCATCCGAAGTTAAATCTGCCTGCATATTTTTTGGATAGATCACCACAAAATATGTGATTCCAGCTTCAGGAAAATCTAAGTAGTCGATGCGAAAACCTCCGCTTTTACCTTTACTTATTGATTTAAGGCGTACCTTTCGAAGATACTTTGGCAATGGTTTTGGAAGCTACGTTACATCACTTTCGTCCGTACACCTTGCAAATGCAAGTAGTGTAAAAAGCTTTTCTAAAGCTTTGCTTGCAGCAGGGTCTATAGCCTGAAATTTTGAGACAAGAGTATCAGCTGCTGTTTGGTTACCCATTTTTGCATATTTAAATAGCCGCGCCCACTTTTCGTTATCAGAAGGTGACGCCCCGATGAAATGGGGATAGAGGGATTGCCAAGCAGATGCGATATCACGTGCTATATACTCCATGGCTTGGTTTGAGCCTCTTTCCGCAAGGGCTAAAATTATGCTTAAATTATCCTCTTTTTTTTCGCCAAACTTATTGCAACCCTCTTCATTGTATCCATATATAGTATATAACTCTGTCAGTTCTTCAAGCGCCTGTTCACTTTCATCAGCTAAAAGTTCCATTTTTGCAATTTGCTCATTTCTGGATAGATTTAAGGGTAAAGCATCCTTGCCGCAGCCCAAGCGATTATTCAGGTATGCTTCAGCAAGAAAGTGGCCATAAAGCCCCGTCTCATCATAGGACTTTAGCTCTTGCATCTTAGCTAATCTTTCCTCCAAGGTTTTGGGAGTTTCGATAGCATTCTCTTTGCCTCTGGTATTGCCCGTATAGGCTTTATAGAGGATGTTTAATGCCTCCCTATCATAGTTTCGAGCACATTCCATGAGCTTTTGTTGTCGTTCTGCAAGGGGCAGGGGATAGGCAATCTTATCGCCGATAGCGCCAGTGGCAAGTACAACCAGCTGATAATAGCTAAGCGGAATTTTAGGGTCTGCAAACAGTTGATCAAAGCCTTCTTTTCGGTCTTGCTCAGAAAACAGCCCTCTTCGATCATCCATGATACCTAAGATATTGTGGTAATACGCCCATCCAAGATGATATGAAGCCCGTGCACTGCCATCTTTGGCTAGTAGCAATAAACCGTGCAATCTCTCCTGATAGGTCATCACAAGCTGCTCTGTTGTTTCGTCTGACCCAATAGTTCCATTACTAAAAACATCGGCTAAGGCGATTTGAGCATCCTCCACACCAAGCGCGGCCAATTCAACTAAATGGGCCAAAGCGGGAGCGGTAGCGTTAAAAGGGGGCAATGCTTTAATCAAATTGTAGCCTACTTTAAAATTCCTTAATAGTTGGCTCATCGTCTCGAAGGAATGGGGGGCTCCCGCGTGAAAATCTTGCACCACATCCTTCACAAACATTTCTACTTGCCCCTGCACCTCCTCGATTGGATATGGCTGGTAGGAAAAATACCGATGCAAAGCATGTCGATCACCATTGTAATAGAGGCGTTTAAGGTAGGCTAAAGACAAAGACTCTTTTGAACGGAGCGTTTCCAGCACTAAAGGTGCTGAGCTAGGGTCATTTGCGATTTGATCGATCTTTGCTTTAAGATCGATACACAGTCTTTCGCGGTATTTTGCAATGGTTGCGCCACTATGCTTTTGTCGATAGGTGTGGTAAGCTGAAATCAATGCGTGATGAGGTTTTAGCCACTCCCGGCATGTTTGGTAATAACCAACCATAGCCCGGCATGCTCGGTCATAATCAACCATAGATGTTGGTTGCCACGTGGAGCGAAAGGCCGCAAGCGCCTCTTTGGCCAGCGCTGCATAGGCCTCCACAAGTCTTTTTTCTTCGGAGCTCTTTTCCCCTTCAAAGACTTGACAAGCCAGTGTGCGCACTTTTTCATCCGGATGGTAGGCTGTCACTTGCTCCCTGCACAGAGGACATCTTTCATTGGCATTCGCACATTGCTTGTCACGCATCGGACCAAAGACGTATTCTGTAGAGACCTGATCGGCTATATGAGCGCAGGGCGTTAAGCGCATGGCAGCAATCGCGGTATCCAAGCTATAAGGGCAATTATAATCAGCTGGATCTAAGCTTGTAGTAGTAGGTCTGATTGTAGTATTAAATGACGCCATTTTAATCCTATTAATTTCGTAATGCTTTGAAAGTGTAATTGAAGATTAGTTAACAATCAACTGATACTCGATGTTTCATAAAACAAACAATTTCAACAAATCCTTAAATTGTCTATGCGAGTTTCATGACAACAATATTTTTTAAATCGACGTCGTTGTGTGATCTTTTAACGCAATCATATGAATTTTAGAGAAACTACTAAAATTTATTGCGCCATAATTAAAATTTATTTAGATAGAAAAGAGGGGGTCTGCTATAAGGCTATGGCATAAACCATAAAAGTGGTAATGAAATGAGCGTTTCAAAGTTCTTTAAAGCGTTTACAACTAAGTCTGCGTTAGGAAAATCAATGTATCGTCCATTACATCGCTTTTCATTCCGACGCTAACTAGGTCTTAACATCATCCCCCCGCCTTAATCATTGTTTGGCCATGGCCAACAAATTGACCGTGGAATCAATTGTGCACAAATAATACCTTATGTTCCCGCTAAAAAAGGACCTAAAGGACAAAATGATTCTTCGTCCTTTAGGTCTTTTTGGTCGTTTAGGTCCTTTTTTTATTGTCCACCAGCTAACCAAAAGAGATGGCCGCGGGCACGCGGAATTTCTTTAACAGGCGGGAAAAGAACGTTTCTGCCTCTATTTTTTCTCCCTTTTCAATCGATACGGGGATGATCGGACACCCAATCTCATCGCGAATTTTTAGAATGTGATAGGATTGGTTTAACTTATCGATCTCGGCTGCTAGGTCATCATTTTCCACAAAGATGCATATTGAAAACTCTTTGCTCAGCAGTTCTTTGATGCCGTTTTTGCCATTTGGGTGCTTTTGGGTTTGCAGCGCTTCCATTTCGGGGATGAAGACAACGCGTAGCATATGATAAATGCGTTGCACCCAGCGGTGTTTGTGGTCATGCTCTTGCTCAATAAAAAAGCGCATGCGTCGTCGTTGGGCGCCTAGCATCAGCAAGGTGTCATTCCAAGCTGTATGCCTACATATATAGATCGAAGGGGCGTCAGAAATGCATTCTTGCCCTTTTAGCGTGGTGCTGAAATGCAACCTGGAGAGCAGCATCGCGATGTAGCGGGTGACATAATCGAAATATTGATAGCTGAGCACTGCTGCAACAAGCACTGTAAGGAAGCCAATAATCACAAAACCTTTGTCGGCAGACAAGCCTAAGATGACACTATTTAAATACAGCAAGGCCGAAGCGCAAAGTACGCCGAAAAAGCTCAAGAAATTGCTAGCTGCGACCACTTGACCGCGGGAAGTGCGTGGACTAGACACTTGGATGTTTGAATCCAGCGGAACTTGATACAAGCCACCGAATAGTCCGAGCAAAATCACTAAGGGGATGACAACATATAAGCTATGAGAAAAGGCATCTAATAAGAAACAGCAGATAGCCACTCCGATGGCGGCCAAAGGCACCAAGCCCAGCTCCACAATTCTCCCTGAAATTTTGCCCGCCAAGATCGAGCCTGTACCAATTCCCAACGCCGTCAGCAGAAATAAGTACCCCCCTTGCACGTCGCTCAAGTCCAGTGATTGCATGGCAAAAGGGATCACGTTCAATTGCACATAAGCCCCTAGGAAAAGAAAGAAAGCCGAGCCAACAATCGAAGTTAACAAGGAAGGGTAGTGGGTGGCGAGTTTCAAAGTGGAAAAGATTTCGCCTAGAAAAAAGACATTGAAGCGCTTGGATGAGCCTGAAGGAGGGGTGCGATCGATGCAAAAACTAGCGACTACGGCGATAAAAGCCAAACCCATGGTGCATAACATGGCAAAGGTAAAATTATAATGGGTGATTTCAAGTAAAAAGGAGGCCGCAAAAGTTCCTAAAATAATGGCTAAAAAAGTAAAGGATGTCATCAAGCCATTGGCTTTAGGGATATGGTCTTTGGGCACGATTTCGGGTAATATGCTGTATTTGGAAGGAGCGAAGATGGCGCTATAGGTGGCCATCATAAATAGCACGAAATAGGCGCCGAGCTTACTTTCATAGTGGAAGGCGAGCAGTCCTAATCCCAAAGTGAGGAATTCTAGACTTTTGGTGATGATGATAATCGTGCGTTTGCTGATGCGATCGGCCAAGGTGCCAGCAAAGGCAGAAAAGAAAAGAAAGGGAAGCACAAAGATCGCCCCCGTCATCGCTAGGATAGTATGACTATTTTCGATCCCTTCCACCTGGATGAAAAAATAGATGATCAGCAGCTTGAATATATTATCATTGAGGGCGGCTAAAAATTGCGTCGTATTTAAAAAAGCAAAGGATGAAAGACGACGATTACGAAAGGTTACCATTGGAGATATCTTGATTTAGTTATTATTTGATCTATTATACATAATCAAAATTTACTGCAAACTAGCAAAACAAAAAAGAGACATGCTATTTTGCTTGCCGAATTTAGCAGCATCTTTTAGCATCAAAATTTGATAGGTATACTATACCGAACGTGATTCAAAAGTTGGCATTTCGAGAAATACCAAATTTTTAGTCACATTCGATATAAATTTAATCTTAAGCTTTTATTTCATTTAAAGAGCAAGTTATGCCCACACTCGCCCTCTCTCCTTCAGTCAAACACCCGACTGAACCCCTGCCAAATCAACGTCGCCGCCATACGATCGATATGCGACATGTGGCAACCATCATTTTAGGCGGAGGGCAAGGATCGAGATTAGCCCCATTGACCACCACGTGCTGCAAACCGGCCATTTCCTATGGTGGACGCTACCGCCTCATCGACATCCCTGTGTCCAATTCCATCAATTCCGGCTGCCAAAAGATCTTCGTCCTCACCCAGTTTCTCTCGCGCTCTTTGCATCAACATCTCTTTTCCACTTATCGCCTGGATCATTTTTCGGCCGGTTTTATCGAAGTCCTGACAGCTGAAGAAAAGCCCCACACGAAAGCGTGGTTTCAAGGCACAGCTGATGCTGTCAGACAAAACCTCGAATATTTCATCGAAACCCCCGCCGATTATTTTCTGATTCTTTCGGGGGATCAGCTTTACCACATGGACTTTCGCAACATGCTGCAGTTTGCCTACGAAACTGAAGCCGATGTCGTCATCTCCTGCCTGCCTATCGGAGAAGCTGAAGCCAAACGCATGGGGGTGATGCAAATTGGCGAAGACAACTTCATCACGGCGTTCCATGAAAAGCCCCAACAGCGACGCGATTTAAATAAGATGAAACTGTCAGCTTCTGAATCGCGGCGCCTGCGCATCGATCCTACCATGAAGCTGGACTACTTAGGGTCAATGGGCATCTATCTGTTTAAGCGTAAAGCACTCATTGACCTTCTTCTCAAAGATCCAAGAGAAGATTTTGGCAAACATCTCATTCCAACAAAAGTACAAGAAGGCAACATCGCCGCCTACATCCACCAAGGCTATTGGGAGGATATTGGCACCATCGAATCCTTCTACAAAGCTAACATGGCTCTGACCACACAGACTCCTCCTTTCAATTGCTATAATGAAGAGTGGCCCATTTACACCCACCATAACACCCTGCCAGGTGCCCGCATCAGCAATACACAAATCAACAACTCGATTATCTGCGAAGGAGCGATTGTCGATGCCGATGAAATCACCCATAGTATCATTGGACAACGCAGCGTAATCGGGAAAGACACCATCATCAGCGATTCCTTTCTTATGGGCAATGACTTCTACACCCTGCATGCCGAAAATTCAAATCTGCCCCAAAAATTCCAAATCGGCCATCATTGCATCATTCGCAAAGCCATCCTCGATAAAAATGTGCATATCGGCAATCATGTCCAGTTGATCAATAAAGACAAGCGTACCCATTACGATGGCCATAACATCTCCATCCGCGATGGCATTATCATCGTACCTCGAGGAGCCACCATTCCTGATGGCTTTATCCTCTAGAGGTCATTGCAACAATCCCTTTTAATCTTGGAGAAGCCTTATGTCCGTATGGGCAATAGCAGATTTACACCTTTCCTTTGGCGTGCCAGACAAAGCCATGGATGTCTTCGGCGAGAAATGGCAACACCATCCCGATAAAATTTCCCACCACTGGAAAAATCTGATCACCTCAGAGGATTTGGTCCTATTACCAGGGGACATCTCCTGGGCCATGCACCCCGAAGAAGCCCTACCCGACCTACAATGGATCGATGCTCTGCCCGGCACTAAAGTCATGATTCGCGGCAACCACGACTATTGGTGGAGCTCCTTAAGTAAAGTCGAGAAAATTTTGCCCAAATCGATCCATCTCATTCAAAACAATGCCTTTCATTGGAACGATATCGCCATCTGCGGAGCACGTCTATGGGATACCCCTGAGTTTTCGTTTGCTCCCTATATTGACTATGCAGATAACCCACGGGCAAAAAAGCTGTCGGAAGTCGATTCCCCCGCTGAAGCTGAAAAGATCTTTCTACGCGAATTAGCGCGTCTAGAGATGAGCTTAAAAGCCCTCCCCAAAAACATCACCACCTGCATTGCCATGACCCACTACCCTCCTATTGGCGCTGATTTGCAGGCTTCCCGCGCTTCAGCATTATTAGAGAAATATCACGTAGCCGCTTGCGTGTTTGGCCATTTACATAATGTCAAACCCCAAGCTCTCCCTTTTGGTATTAAAAATAATGTCCATTATACTCTTGTAGCGGCAGATTATATCGACTTCATCCCCGTTAAGCTGCTATAACCACATTCGGCATATGTAACCAGAGGATAACTATGAAGATCAGCCCACTTGCTGGCAAACAAGCCCCAACATCCTTGCTCGTCAATGTCCCCAGCCTCATCAATGCCTATTATACCGAACAACCAGATCCTTCCATACCCGTTCAACGCGTAGAATTTGGCACTTCAGGACATCGCGGCTGCTCATTCGATAAAAGCTTCAATGAAAACCATATCCTTGCCATTAGCCAAGCCATCTGTTTATATCGCGCCCAAAACCAGATCGATGGTCCCCTATTCCTTGGCATGGATACGCACGCTCTCTCGCTACCAGCATTTAAAACGGCACTAGAAGTGCTTGCCGCCAATCACGTCGATGTGATGCTCTCCGAGGGAGATGAATTCACTCCCACACCTGCTATTTCCCATGCCATCCTCACATACAACCGTACGCAAAAGATCAAACTCGCCGATGGCATTGTGATCACACCTTCACATAACCCTCCAACAGAAGGCGGATTCAAATACAACCCACCAAACGGGGGGCCCGCCGAGCCTGTCATTACGAATTGGGTGCAAGCCAAAGCCAACGAAATCCTCGAAAATGGGATGCAAGGCGTGAAAAGAATTCCCTTCGAAAAAGCACTCCAGGCTGCAACCACACACCGCTATAACTATCTTCACGCCTACGTCAGCGATCTGGAAAATATCATCGACATGGAAGTCATACGCCGCTCTAACATCCATCTTGGTGTAGATCCCCTGGGCGGCGCTGGCGTCCACTATTGGAAACATATCGCCAAGCACTACGGCTTGAATTTGACCATCACGAATGAAATCATTGATCCCACCTTCAGCTTCATGGCGGTAGATTGGGATGGCAAAATTCGTATGGATCCCTCATCAAAATACGCCATGCAAGGGTTAATAGGCCTAAAAGATCGCTTTGACATCGCCTTCGCTTGTGATACCGACTACGATAGACACGGCATCGTGACTAAAAGTGTGGGCTTACTTCCCCCCAATCATTATTTGTCCGTGGCCATCTTTTACCTATTCCAACATCGACCTCTATGGCAGCAAAATAAAGGGGTAGGTAAAACACTCGTCAGCAGCCAAATGATTGATTGCGTCACAGCCAAGCTCGGACGCAAGTTGTATGAGGTCCCTGTGGGCTTTAAATGGTTCGTCGATGGCTTATTTGATGGCTCTTTAGGCTTTGTGGGTGAAGAAAGTGCCGGTGCCTCCTTTGCGCGCTTGGATGGCACTGTATGGACAACAGATAAAGATGGGATTATTTTAGCTCTGCTGGCCGCAGAGATCACTGCCAAGCTAGGTCGCGATCCTGGCGAAATCTATCAAGAGCTCACGCGCGAATTTGGGGCGCCAGCTTATGGTCGGATTGAAGCGCCAGCGACCCCCAAACAAAAGCAGATATTGAAAAACCTGAATCCCCAAAGTGTACTTTCCAAAGAATTGGCGGGCGAAAAAATTCAGTCCATTCTTACAAAAGCACCGGGCAATGACGCTCCTATTGGGGGCTTAAAAGTGATAGCCCAAAATGGATGGTTTGCTGCGCGCCCTTCAGGCACGGAAGATATCTACAAAATCTATGGGGAAAGTTTTCTTGGGGAAGAGCATCTCAACCTCATTTTCAAAGAAGCACAAACCATTGTGGATGCAGCTTTAATAAGGACCCAGCCATAATGAACGCGAAGATCACGAAGCAAGCGAAGACATCGCGAAGATTGTTTTTTTACAACATACGAATCTTCGCGTTTTCTTCGCTTGCTTCGCGACCTTCGCGCTCAAAAATCAATTGGACATGGACTACCTGGACGAATTGGACAGGGCAGTCCAATTCGTCCATGTCCATCCATTCTGCCCTTTAGCGGATGGGGCAAGCGCCTGTGGTACAAGCTTCAGCGGTCAACTCATCACGCATCTCAATGCCAGCATAGTCGATCTCTTTCAGCTTTGACACATAAGTATCATAGCCTTCTTTAGTCGTCACTTCTTGAGGCAAATAAGCATACCCTAAATCTTCCGCGTTTTTGGTTGGATCATTGCGGAATAAGAACGACACACCTACATAGCATTCCCAATTTTTGAGCAACCAATCGATAATCGCTGGCACTTCGGAAGGATCGTAAGAAACGGTGTTCGACACGTTCTGTTCACACCATGTCTCTTGCAGCACACGATACCATTCGAGCTGCTGCACCGCCGTTTCGGTATTGACTTCAACTTCTTCAACCTTACCTGATTTTCGCGTGACCGTCGTGCGTGTAAATGGGATATTATCATATTTTACCGGAAACTTCACCAACACCGATTCTGGCTCAAATGGCTTTTCGATCACCATATAGCCAGCGTTACGGAAACGTGTGACCAATGGATCATGCTTGGAATAGGTAATATTGTTAAATAAATACTTTCCTAAAGGCATATGGATACCCTCAGGCACTTCACCCCATTCTTCTGTTCCCATAATCTTGCTTAAAGTGCCGCTTGGCTTAACACAGGTGACGTTCTTTGGCAATGGTGCATTTAACTCATTAGCCATGCTATAGGCCGCACTCACGGTAATGTTGCGCATACGCTTGTAATCATATGCTGTCAAATCTGGTCGGCCACGAATACCCGTCAATCCCACACCACACAGGTGCAAAAATTGGTTATTCAAATGCCACGCTTCTTGCAAAATCTCATCGCGCAAATTCACCATCGTTTGACGGTAATTCATACGCCCTGCAATAAACAACGCGCGCTCCAATCCCACCTTATCACCTTTAAAGGCTAATACGTTCACTTCTGTCAAATTACAGAAGCTCTTATTGCCTAAAAGAATTTCCACACAAGGGTTGCATCCTTTGAACCATGGCGCACGACGCTCTGCTTCACCACCATTGATAAAACCTGGCTCTGACCCCCCCGACTCCAGCATCATTTGGAAAAGATTTTCCAGCTCTTGTTTCGTGGGTTTGTCGCGGAAAAGCAAACTGTTGTTCGATTGCTGACGGTGCGAATTGCCTTTAAGCCACCATTCTTTCTTGGCGAGCGCAAAATCTTCCCACTCCGGCTGTCCATATTCAAACAAGGCGATCTGTGCCGAACGACGGCTAGAAAGTATTGTGCCTAACCAGTTAACGATATCCAAAATATCCATGCGCGTTAACAACTGATCCGCACGATCAGACAAAATTTTGGCAATGGCTTTAAAAGCCTTAGAAATCTGCTCATCACCAGAAGAGATCCATCCATAGCCTTTAAGACGGGTTCCAGCCGGACGAATTTCAGAAAAATCCAAAACGAGTCTACGTGCCGGAAACTTACCTGCGACAAGTTTACCAATGGCTTTCGCCCAGGCAATCGCAGAGTCACCCACTTTAATCGTCCAGGTATATGTTTCTGGTTCATAAGTCTCAACATTATGTTGCACGCCACCTTTGGTCGTGCGATTAGAACGAATCACTTTAATTTCATGCAGAGGTCGTCGGAAACCATTTAGCGTTCCTGTAATAGGCCTAAAACCAACACCACACCCTTGAAGCAGCAACCAAAGCACGTCCACCATGTCATAAACGGTTTCAACATGTGTATAAGAGCAGTTGAACATGCTGGACTCTCGCGTACGGCTTAACTCTGTCCCACCCAACCACAAAGTACGTCCTGCTACTGCAATATAGCGATTAAGAATGAGATGGCGCATTTCTTCAAGTTCATCATCTTCGCGATCGTTTAGTGTACGTCCTAATGCACGCTCCCACAACCAGCGTTGATGGCCGACAACACGTGCGACTACTTGATCCCAGCTTTCAAGTAAAGAATCGCCCTCTTTCACCGGACGGTGATACGTTCGCAAGGCTGTTGCCATAGCCCTCGATGTTGGTTTAGTCATAGTCACTCCCTCTCTTAAAATTATTATTTTATCACAATCAACAAACAAAAACAATCGATATATCCCCAAAAAACACAACATCTTGTGTTGATTTCGCCATCGAATCACAACCGCTTGTGTTTTTCGCCCCTTGATATCGGCCTTTTTTGCTTAAAAGTCAAGACGGAGTTTGATTTTGAAATTGTTGTGGAGGTACTTAGTGATTAAAAGCTAGACATCTGAATATGAAAGAGATACAAAAAAATACCACAAATCGTATCTATTTCATTATGAAAGAATTAGGAAGGGAAAAATTTCAGAAAAGCACTCAAATCGGGATCGCGTAAACTGAATGCTTTTTCTGGAGAAACGGCCTCGCGTTTATTCAAAATAACTTGGAGTGCTTTTTCAATAGCTTCACGATCGAGTCGGTGATAGAAATCGATGCACACAGATACTAGGACTTGAAAGTCATCTTCATTTTGCAGCAAAGGAGTTGTTTTATGCACTAGACGGGAGAAAGTTTTTTCATCTCCATTGCGCACTAAGTACGCTAGCATCTCAAAGTTGAGTTCTAAATCTGGCTCACTTGCTTTGTCATCAATTAATTGCTCAATAATGTCATTGGCTTCATTCAAGTCGGCTGCTGCGCACAGTCGTGCGCGAAGAAATTCAAACCAATTTTCTTCGTGAATATAGCTGCTAAAGCCTTCGAGCAATTCAGCTGCATAGGAATTATTGTGATTATCAATTTGATCAGAGATAAAGTCGTAGAGAAAACTTTCCACATCATTAGCGCAGCTAGCATCCAGAAATTCAAAAGCCTCTACTGGATCGGCGCCATCATCAACATTTTCATCTAAGATGACTTGCAAATTAGCCAATGCATCTTGAATTGCTTCCACATTTTGCACTTGCTGTCTATCATATAAATGGATCTGGTGGTCGATTTCATCGCAAAAAATAGACACACAGGTCTTTTCGGGCAGCAAACGGCGCCATAATTCAAAGATCAACAAATACACTTGATCTTGTGTTTGTATATCGACATTGGCATCGGCAATCAAAGCTTCCGTCAAATCCTCTGGTGTATCAACAGTTTCAGCGTAGGCTTTAAATGAGGTTTTATCGAGGTATAACCCTTTATCTTCAAGTCGTTCAAATAAATTATCCACAGGCATCGAACGATAATCTTCGATCTGCCAGGCTTCCACTTCCAAAGTAGGATCAAGAACCCAATTCATGCGTAGTGAATTGTAAAGCGCGCGTCGATTAATTTCCATAATACCTGCCATATTCACAGCCATTTCCGCCAAAAAACCCGCGCCCGTGCCCGTGCCCGTGCCCGAAAATATGGGCTTTCGCGAAAGAAATGCTGATCAATCTGTTGCTTTTCTAAGCATAAAGTTTTCTAGCGACAATAGCCACCATATTCAAACGATAACTAGCATATAGCAAAACGAATAAAGCAACCAGAGAAAGGAGAAAGGCGAAAGGCGAAAGGTTAAAAAAAGGCAAAAAAGGAGAGCTAAAGACTTAATCCTCAGGCTTAAGTTTTCTTTTTCGCCTTTAGCCTTTCGCCTTTCTCCTTTCTCTAAGGCCCGATCAGCCTGATGGCATCCTGAGGTACATACCCCAACTCTCCATTCGGCGATAACACCTTAAACCAACTACCATCGGGCAAAATGCTCAACACTTCCAGCGTCATGCCCGTCGGCAACGGTTGCTGGGTTACTTTGGCAAATTGCTCACCCGCATCGCGGCGCAATTCCGTCGATTGTACCAATGTAGCTTCTAGGGGCGCTAAATAGCGCGTGTATCCCAAGCTAAGCAACATGATCCCCATCAAACTTCCCGCCACCACAGCGCTTTTCAAATACCACACATGCTTTGACCATAAATAGGCAGAGTAGAAAAACAACGTAAAGAGGCAAAAAACAGCAAACAGCTGCAAACGCTCAGGCAAGGAAAAATAGGTATGGAAAAAGAACACTCGACCAATCAGCCCCTTCTCATCACTGTGAGGCAGCGACAATTTATCTTGCACCACCGCCAGATTGTGCTGCACGCGATCCGCACGAGGCATCAACGCCTTAGCGCGCTGGTAATACAAAATTGCCCAACCATACTGGCCGAGCTGAAAATAGGTGTTGCCAATGTTATAATATAACCTTCCAGTACCATATTGCGGCTGATAATCTTGTTCGAGAGCGACATATAAATCTAACGCTTGATTGAAGGCTTGCTTGCGTTGAGCGACGGTTTTTGCTTTCTCGCCAGTTTGATAGTTGTCAGCAGCATCTTTTAAGCGGGAGTCTCCACCTCTAAAGCTCAGTGCTAGGCCACCAAGCAGCAGCAAACACAGAAAGAAGATGAGCAGTGTTTTAAAGCTCAGTGGAAATTGCTTAATCATGCTATCCCTCCCTGCCCATGACTCTGCCGGATCTTTTCCAACAACGCAACAGCCATCGCCTGCACAGTCGCATAATCCAAAATATCTCTCCCAGCATATTCACGTCCGGCAAAACGCTTCTCTTCAATATCGCATAAAAATGCCCGCACCTCGCTACAAAGGCCTTTAGTGGGCAATTTTTCATCCGCGATATCATCTTTTGAAAGATACCCTTTTTCAACTAAAGCCATTTTCAATGCCTTGTTAATACCTTCAAAATATTTTGGAGAGCCTTCCGGCTGCTGTAAAGCCTGACGTAAAACTGATTGGCTAGTCAGAACCTTAGCTTGCTTTTGTTGCTGCCACAAATAGGTGCGGACATAGCGTTGATAGAGAACTAATCCAATGCCTAACGGTACAAGACCAAAAACCCACCACGTACCTCCAAAGCGGTTGTATAAATCGGCAGCATCCAACACATAGATTCCTTCCACTTCAATAAGAGAAGGTGCATATGAGGATGTTTGAAGGGAGTGATCTCCCGAATAAGCAGGCTGTGGAGCTTCCTTAGAAACATTGCCTACTGCAGGTGCACTTGTTGTTTGGGACTTTGCCGTTTTAACTACAATAGGGATGGCTTGACTATGCAAAATGGTATAATCGACAGTATCGGGATTAAAATATGAGAATTCAATACTCGGAATTTCCTTAATCTCATTCGTCAATGGTCGCAATTGCAAAATATACGTTTTGGTGTCATCGTGAACCTCTTCTTGAGGTGGTAAATCATTAAAGCGGAAAAAACCACTGAAACCTGGCTGACGCTCAATATTCGGCAAAGGGACATTCTGTACATTTCCCCGCCCTGTGATTGCGACAACAAGCGTGATGACATCTCCCACATTAATTTCAGCAGCACTTTTTAATGTTACGTTGAATTCATAAGCACCAACAGCTCCATTGAAGGAAGTGGGCTGATTTTTTTCAGGAAATGGCAATACGGTTATAGTTACGGGGGGAGCTATCGATGTAAGCTTTGGGGAAGTATGGACATGCTTTCCCGAAGCATCTTCTTGGTAAGCATAACCAGCAATTTCAGATGGACCGTAGGAGAAATCCCCAGGTTTGACCGCTTCCACTTCTTGCGAAATCTGGCTGATGCTTACATTCCCTTGCACGGAATCCTTAATTTCCTTTTCACCAATCTTTGTCATACCCTGGGCATCGAGCAACGGTAACTTCTCGTCTGTGAGTTCAATATGACCGCTAAAATAATAGCGATAGGTCAATGTTGTCCGTTGCCCAGGGTATAACGCATTTTTGCCCTCAACCAGCGCTTCTAAACGCAATGAAGGCTCTGTTGAGACAGGATTTTTAACTACAGGGGAAGAAGGCGGAGAGACCTGCGGTGAAGGAGGTGAGGAAGCTTTCGGACTCGGAGGGGATTGCGTGGGAGAGGGAGTACCTGGAGAGTCTGTGGCAGCGGAATTTGGCTTAGCTTGTACGCTATAGCTGAGCATTACAGATTGATAGTTTTTTTCTCCCACTTTTACACTAACCGCTGGCAAAGCATATAATCCAGGCGATTTCCCGGGGATGCGAAAACTATAGATCGTAAGAATTAAGGGATTATTAGGATCGAACTGGACGTCCTTAACAAATTCAACAGCTAACGGCTCTTTACCCATGCGAAAACTGTTTACATCTACCACATTATTTTTGTTGTGCGTAATCATCACCGAACCTGTGATCGGTTGATTTTCATCGATCGAACTCGCATCCAGCTGGGTGACGACTTTATCATCATTTAGAAAAGCTGTTACCTCATCAGCATAGAGTGATCGACATAATACAAGCCAAAAAAAGCCTAATGCTATGACACTCCTGGGTGTTACCATCCATTGGAACATTTTCTTTACCTTTACCATGGGCGCTCTTCTCCTTTTTTACTAGGAGCTGTTTTGATTCCTGGTTTGCTATGGTCTTCATTTTCCATTTCTTGCACAAGCCGCAACACTTGATTTATCGGCGCATTAGCCGCCGCGGCCGATTTTTCCGCTGTCGACCCACCCGTAGCGGGTGTTTGCTGCTGACTTTTTGTTTGTTCAGCTTGCAATTTATCTAAGGCTTCCTTCCATTCTTTGACCGCCACCTCTTGCAAAACAATAGCATCGTCTAACGCACTGCTATCCTCTTGTTTCTCCTTGGCCATGCTAGCCGCACGTTCTCCAAGCAAAAATAAGGAAATAATTTCATCCCATGGATGCTGTCGATCGGCAGCAAACTCTTGCTTTTGTTGCGCCATAGCGGTCGGAATAAAGCGCTGGGATTTCTGTAAAGTAGCTTGTTGCTGCTGCACAACAACAGCTATCACCTCTGGAGACACATTTTCTCGCCGCTTTGCTTGTTGCCACAAATGGCTGAGACGTAGGCTGAACCGCTCTCCATTTAAAATGCTTTGCAAAAGCATCTTTGCTGATAGCTTATCTTGCGACTCAACCATCTCTTTTAAGACGTTCTGTGCAGACTCTATCCATATTCTAGCTTGATATTGACGCCCATAACTCAAAGCCTGCTTGCCAGCAGTAAGACCTTTATCAACCTGTTGGAAACCCTCTTTAAGGTTTGATATGTCTGCTTTTTCAACCAAATCGTGAACTTTTATTTGCGTTTTCTCTAAAGCTTCTAATGAAATTTCCTGCAGCGGGTCTTGTCCTAATACAATCCCATACGCCACCAGTAGTCGGTGTAAGGCTTCGTTTACTGGCTTGTCCTGAAATGCCAGATGCAAAAACATATCCAACGCTTCCATACTTGACTGAAAAGCTTTTGTACTAGCTACAAAGTCGCCTTGACGCATCAACGCCAATCCTTCTTTGAAGAATTGATACGCTTGCTCATATTGCACCTCAAGTTCTGTGGACGCCGTTGTTTTTGCATCTTTATGCACAAGCTGTTGCAAACTATTCCATAGCAACAACCAGCTCTCGGCTCGCTGTAAATACAAGCCAACATATTGCTTTCTCAGTGCGGTAGCTAAAGCGGCATCCTGCAAAAACGCCAAATGCTCGATGATTGCACCCTCTCCAGCAATCAACATGGCGGCTCCCGATTCGATAGAAGTGTGACTGATCTTATAGTCGGTATAGCTGTGCAGCACTTGTGCCAACAACTCCTTTGTGACTAAATACATCTGCTCAATTTCATAGGGAGTTTTGCATATTTGCGCACCCTCCACCTGAGCTAATACACAAGCAGCTTCTTTTGCCTCATCGATATCTTCCAAAACATAGCGAAATGCCAATATCAGCGTTTGATAGTCTTCATCGCTACCAGCAGGGTTAACATCCAAAGCTTGCCATTTGCGCTGAGCTAAGAGCAAATGTGCTAACGCTTTATTAGCTGTCAAACGCTGCGCTAAGGCTGGCAGTGTTTGGCTGCCACTACCCACTTTTTGATATTCCGCTATGGCATCTTCCCATCTACCTTGCGCCAACCCAATAGTGCCAATATCGTAAGCTAGGATCATCTTCTGCCAATCTTCAAGATGATCTTCTAACAGCTCAAGCTGCATGCGGGCACGGTCGTAATCGCCTGCTTCGAAATACACTTCCGCTTGGTGCCAAGAGGTATCGACGGGCGCGGCCCATAGGGACATCCCATACATTGCCGCAACAATCCATACCCACACAGTTACACTCTCAAAGCCACGCATTACTGCCACCAGCTCGTTTTATACCAAACGTAATTCAAAACCAAAAACTAAACTAACAGACGATGATATCTTCATAAAGAAATTATTATCAGTAAAAACAATTGGACATGGACGAACTGAGACGATTGCAAATCTTTTAAACAATTAAAACATTAACCATCATTAAAAACACACAACAATTGCTATCAATTCTAAAACATGTTATTATATTGTTTTATTTTTATATTAAGGCCGTATGCTTGCTCCCATTCATCGTTCTCAATACAACTCACGGTTGTCCCCTCCTCTCCATCAACCCAACAAAAGACCCCCTTCTGCTAATGCCCTGACACTACAGATCAAAGTCTTAGGCTTAGCCACTTTCGTACTACTTGGCGGCGCGATTGCCTTTGCCTTGAGCAAAAGTTTTGAAAACCCTGCTCATGATTTTCCACAAGCATCTTCTATTCCCAATCCGCCCCCTACACTCAAAGCACAAACCATAACGGCCTCTATGCCCAAGATGCCTCCCACAACCATCCCTCAAAAAACCACAACTTCTATCCCCACCCCTCAGCCTACACTAAAAAAACAAGCACAAACGCCCGATGTACTACTTCTTCCAAGCCATGACCTCAGCGATGATGACGAGTTGATTCGTGAATTTGACCATTTTCTCGATTCCATTGATCATATCCCTCAACAGCTGTCTTTGCGCGTGTTAGAGGTGGCCGAAAAATGCTTGGCCATTGAAACCAAAAAGGCCCGGACAGTACTAGCCAAGTATATGATCAAAGACTATCAGCACACTGTCCATCATCTTAAAGGGGAGGGTGCCGCCCAATTAGTGACCAAAAGCCTTAACTATCCCACCGAAACAGCGCATCAAGTCGTGGTGCATTATTTTAAACTGGAAGCCGAACTAAATGCGGGTAGCCTCCAGGCTTTTGTTGCCTACGATGGCAACCCCTCCCAAGCTATCACGCCAGCTGCGAAATACTTCTTTGCCCAAAAAAATCCGCCACAAGCTCCTGAAGAGACCATCATCAACCTCGATTCCCTTTGAACGCGAAGAAATGGACTGAATGGACTGAATGGACTGAATGAGACGATTGCAAAAGTAAAATCGTGTTCTAGAATCGAATCTGTCGCCAAAAAAGATTGTTTTTTGGCAACGAGCTGGTTCTAGGAAACCCAATGATATTAGATTATAATTGGGTATTCCAGCCATCGCTCAGGGCAACGCCCTGAAATGTAAAAGCCTAGGGCATCGCCCTAGGTGCAGTTAGAATAGGTTTAGCAGGCTGTAGGCCTGCGTTGTAGCGTAACTGAAAATAGATTACCGCTATTCAGGAGTTACTACAAAGCAGGCTTACAGCCTGCAAATTCACACACAATCCACCTAGGGCGATGCCCTAGGCTTTTACATTTCTGGGCGTTGCCCTGAGCAATTGCTTTTCTAACAATATATTGTCACTTATGCAATCGTCTCGAATGGACGGAGTGGACTTTATGGACCATAAGTGGACCAGAAAGCTGTCCACTCGAGGCGATTGCATAATTGACAATATATTTTTCGAATATTTAAATTAGGCTTCAATCTAAATCTTGAGAATTGATACACCCGGTGGTTTACCCCTGAAAGGGGTATCGGCTTGTAGCCCAGGGTAAGCGACAGCGCAACCCTGGGAGATTTTATTAGATATTGTACCCCAGAATGGGGTACGGGCATGCTGCGATCCGACAAAAAATGGCCCGCACCCCTTTCTGGGGTGCAATATTACATTCTTATATACCCAGGGTTACGCTGTCGCTCACCCTGGGCTACAAGCCGTTACCCCTTTCAGGGGTAAAGCACTGAGAACATCAAGCCTCAGGACAACGCCCTGAGCGATGCTGGCTTGAACACACTCTTGCTGCCGATATCGGAAATCAGCTAGTCATTACCAAAAACCAATTCTTTTTTGACAACGGATTCGGTTCTAGAGCGCCATTTTACTTTTGCAATCGTCTCACTCCGTCCATGCCGTCCATGCCGTCCATTCAGTCCATTTCTTCGCGTTATCTTCGCTTGCTTCGCGACCTTCGCGTTCAAAGTCTTTGACCTTAATGCCAAAACTGTTTATGAAAGATACCAAAAATTCATAAAGAGAAAGAATCATGCATTTATTGCTGCTATTAGCCACTTCACTTTTTTTCAGTACCATGAGTCACCTGTCAGCTATTGAACATCACACAGAAATTAACCTCTCCGGCGGCTATCGCAATGATCAACTAGCTTCTAAAATCGATCTCACTACCACCCCTCCACAAGTACCTACAGTCAATAGCGCTTTGAAGAGCAAAATTGATGATATTAGTATTGGACAAATAGGTTTTGACGGACGCATCATGTTCCCCTATTCCTCCGATCCTTGCTGTGAATTCTATTTCCTTAATAATTTCTATCTCGATGGCTTCGCCTATTGGGGCTGGAGTGGAGAAGGCAACAAACTCCATCTCACTGATGAAGAGGATGAACGAACAACATCCACCCACATTAAGCTTAAAGAGATTCAAACTGATGACTACCAAGTTGGTCTCGGCTACCTTTTCGATGATGATTGCTGGGCATTTGGAGTGTCTGCAGGCTATGCGTATAATAGCCAGAAAATCAAATCTAAGGGCGGAGAGATTTCCACCCCTTCCAACATTGACTTACTCACTGATCCACTCTTCAGCGATGGATATAAAACCAAAACCCACTGGCAAGGTCCTTGGGTAGGCGTTGAACTCTACTACGATTGGTGCCATTGGGCTTTTACTCTGGGATATGAATATCACTTTGCCACCTATCACCAAACACATAAAAATCCCTCTTCAATGCCCAACATTGCTAGCAAAATTAAAGCCAATGACGCTTATGGCAATGTGGTATACCTGGATGCAATCTATCGCTTTTGCGGTGGCTGGCAGGCAGGATTTGAGTTTAAATATCAGGATTGGCAGGCAAGGCATGGACATGTGACAACCCATCATGCAAACATCACGCTGCCACCAGATGAAACGTTAAAAGCCAAAGCCAACGCCCAGTGGCAGTCCTATAGCATCATGGCAGACATCGGTTACGCCTTCTAAAAGGCTAAAAGCTAAAAGCTAAAGGCTAAAGGCGAAAGGCGAAAGGCGAAAAAAAGACAGGACAAAGGTATGTTTTTTTGCCTTTCTTTTTAGCCTTTCGCCTTTAGCTTTTAGCCTTTCTTTTTAGCCTTTGCTTTTTACCACAAGAGACTAACCCCAGCCAACAGGGTATAGGAGGTAATCTCTGGTGACCAGCTGCCTGCGGCATTGGCATACCAACTCCAGCCACATCCCATGGCACTTGACACATCCACCACACCTTCTAAACTATTGCGGTTGACGTGCACCCCGTGCACAACAAAATTATGGCCGAAATTTTCAAAATGCGCCTTTAAATTATTGCCCAAAGAGGTAAAACGATAGCGCCAAGCTAAATCGACAGCTACATCAAGCCAACCCAATTGGTTTGTAGTCAGGTGCACCCCTAGGCGCCCCCATGCATTGAGATGATGTTTGGCTGCAATGTCAAGATTCAATAACGACCCCCCAGTTACGCTATGCTCGTGGATATGATGGCAAAAGTAGTAGCTCCCTTCGATACCCATAAAGGGTTGCACCGAGATCATTCTCCTGTAGGCATTGAATCCACTTTCTACATAAAGATCTCCCTGATACATCTTGGGTGTGCCACGCAAAGAATAACGGAGATCCCCCACATTGACATGCCGTTTTAATTTTTGCTGACCGTAACTGAGGGCTAGGTCGCCCAACACATAAAAGCAATCTGCGCGATAGGCCCCATATAAGCCGCCTAAGGCCATGAATCCATGACTTTTGCCACTTAAGTGATAGGTTGTATGATCAGCATGGTAGGCTGCAGCTACACCAACAACCACCTCTTGGCATCGTCCTTGTCCCATGAGGGTTAGATCATAACCGTCTGTGGTGCTACCAGCCACGTGGTTGCTATTGTGAATTCTTGTGTGGTGATAACTTGAGTCCAACCATACACTGCTGCCACCCTGTCTGCTAGAATCGCATACACATTCTGAGGCGATCATCGTGCGCAAAGGATCATAAAGATGCTGTATGAATTGTTGGCTGGCGTGGATCGCTTGCACAGTGACATTTGTGTATTGCTCCCCACTCATCTGATCAAGCGCCTTCCTTGCTTGCTGCGGAGGCAATGCTACCAGCGTATTTAATAGAGCGGATTGTTTTGGAGTGGGTCTTTGTAAGCTTTGCAGTTGTGTGGAAACGCTCTCTTGATTAAAGGTCTCGGCCAACACATGCAGCGCATTGGTATATTTTAAAAACACATTGTTCTGGTCATAGGATAAGCTATAAGCAATCAATGGATTTACTGTAAGAAGAGTATAAGTACCTGTAACTCCCTGCGCGGCATGCAAGATAGGAATCTCAAATTCGGCATTAGGAGGGAGCTGCTTTTCGCCAGTATTGGTAGGAGCAACGGCTACAGCGGCACCCGGCGCAAGCGTGGCGGTCCCGCCTACATCGATTAATGACCCACTACCTTGATTGTTCACCAAGACTTGATAGAGGCTATCGGCAGCCTGGCTATAGTTGCCATCGACAACGGTGGTCCCAATAGTGCTTTGAATGTTGGGGATACCGCTGATAATGGTAGCGCCCTTAGTCAGCGTGAGGTCTTTTAAGATGTGGCCATCCCCCGAGAGGATACCAGGACCGTTGACCGTGACATCGCCTCCTAAAGTATTATAGAGGGCCAAAGTCCCGTCGTTGATAAACGTGGGACCGGTAAAGTTGGTGCCGTCGCCCCAAAAGTTGGCCTGGATAGAACCCTCCTTTATAAAAGTGCCTTGCCCACTTAAGGTGCCACGGAAGAGCATCAAGGTCGTGTCGCCGTTGAAGCTATTAGCAGGGTTGAAGACAACGCTTGTCCCCTGATCTTGACAATCGATGATGGCCTGATTGGGCTGAGCCTCATCTTTTACTACTAATTTGGCTTGGTCATGCAGAGTAACCTTGGCGCTTACCATGTCTGAAATGTCTTGTAAGGTTAACTGCACCTGCTGATATAAATCACTTTGCGAGGTGTCGAGCGAAAAACTATCTTTAATAACAATCGTTGTTTGATCGCGCGCTATAATCGTGGCGTTGTCCATATTGAGTTGGTTGTCAATAACAGTAAAAGAGGAGATAATATCGCCTAGAAAGTGGGAATTTCCCGTCAGCAGAATATGCGACTGACCGGCCGTTGAAGAGGAAATATGCAAGTTTCCATCGGCAACGACTATCGAGGCTATCCCCAAATCTGAACTATCTTGCGCAGTGAGTTTGGCATTCACCACGTTGTAAGTGATTGGATGATAACGAACATCGCTGGCATCGGTCAAGGAAAGCACCATCTGGGCACCTGGGACCACGTCTATGCTTACCTCGTTTCCCGTATTTTGTATCACAGCTATAAAATTTGCAAAAGTAGGATCGCCCATATGGAATAGGGTGGAAGGGCCAGAAATTTGAAAAGTATAGGCGTCAAGGGAATTAAAAATCATAGCTGCAGGACGAAAAACATTGGTGGGCATATTGCCTGTATTGTTGCCCACAAATGTGGGCATCGTCCAAGGAGGGGCAATGGTAGGAAAATGAGCGCTATCGTTAGGACCAGGGACTTGGCCGGTATTCCAATTGGTGGGGTTATCGACGCGTGTGTCGATGTGACCATTTTGCCAAAAAACATCATCAAAGGACCAACATTCGACTGCCCCTAGAAATATCAAACTGAGGGTGGAACTGAAAAATATGATCTTGCGCATGAGAAGCTATTCCTGTGGGTTTTGGGGACAAAGTCCTGTTGTCTGTTGAATATTTCCGGTTAACTCCACAGGACCATGATTATCCTGTTGCTGCAATAGCAGGTGACCTGTCGTTGAAAAGTTGCTGACTTTATAAAGTGGAAAGGTGTTGTTGGATAAACACAGCGAAAGTGTGCCAGTGGCACCGTCCTCAACTCTTGTTCCTATGTTAGATGGACCATGCATGTCATTATTCAGAATGATCGCTGTATAATTTCCTGAACCTCCCTGTGAAACGGATATGTTAGCACCTTTGGCCGTATTTGTGTCCACATTGTTTTCAAAAATCACATGCCAATCTAGGAGGGAGTTACATACGGCAAAATAGCCTCCATCTGCATTGCTTTGATTATCAGAGATAGTAGCCGTCAGCACAGTTGGCAGTGGAATTCCCAAAAAAACGAATTTAGTATCACTAATGGCAACTGCGCTATTTCCCGGGCGCAGGTCTAGGTTATTGTGATCGATCATCAGATTTAACTTCGCTATTCCAGGATGAGGATTTTCAATGTCTCCATTCACGTTAATGTCCATGCCATCAACGTCCATATTATTACAGTTATTGTGATGGATATGGACATCTGCTTGGCCATTCGTAGCATTCATTTCGAGGTAGATCATTCGAAAGGCAAAAGCAAAGGCTCGTACTTTGCCCGTATGTAAGTTGTCGTGAATGTCGAAATCGGTGGTGGAAGTATCATTAAGGAAAAAGTTCATGGGCCTGCCGCCATCGACAAATGTATTGTGGGCGACTTCCGCCTGAAGTCTGCCCTGTCCGCTATTCAGAACAGTCAGCTGTTGCTGGATAGGCGTGAAGAAACTATCATTAATGGCATGCGGTTTTTGCGTGAGAGTATTGTCCAAGATCTTTAATTGCGTGTGGCGGAGATTATCAACAAAGACACCGATGCCTTGATTTTCGATGGTGTTGTGAGCGATGGTGACATGCCTAGGGGTGTTGCTCCCTGAAAAATCTTGCAGGGCAACCCCAATATCGACTCGGGCATTTGCTTCTTCTAATAATTGATTGTTCTCAATCACAATTTCGCCAGCGGCATCCTGCAGGACAATCTGGATCACATTTTGGGGTGTCTCTCCAACTACAAAAACATCTAAGGTGGTTGGTAAAAGAGTATTGATGGTCATTAAATTGCGATTGATATTGACATCGGTAATGGTATCGCCAAAAATGCCAAAAGTGCTGTTGCCAATATGTAGTCCGGAAACTTCATTATGATTGGCAAGACGCACAGCTTTACCTAAAGTATTGGTGATTAAGGGCATTCCCATCGATTGTGCAGGAATACTAAAGAGGCCTTGGGTAGTAGCCAAGGGGTGGTCAATGCTAGCACCCCATAAGGCTTGATAGTCGCGCAAGACAATACCCGTATCCATGCCTTTGGAAGTGCCATCTCCCTCATAGACGTAAACGATATTATGGGGTTTAGAAGTCTTTTCAGCCGCTTTAAGCGTAGAGAAAGGATGTTCGAAAGTGCCATCTAGAGTTTTTTTAGAATCAACCCCACTGGTGTTATCCACAAACCAAAAAGTATAGGGAGCATTAGTGCGTGGATTTTGCGCAACCTTACGTGTGGTATGGTGGCGCGTCACAATGATTTCCTGCCTTGCGACAGGTTGTAACCCACTTGGGGTTACCTTACAGCCACAATCTCTGCTGCATGAACCAAACCCAAACGGAATGTTGACACTCAACATGCCTTGCACGATCCCTTTGAATAAAGAATCATAGGAACCACTCACTTCGGCTTGAACGTAGTCCCAAAGCTTCAGCTGAGCGCGGGCTTTGCCACCATAGGTGCGCTGCTCGTTGTAGGCAAAATAATAGGGACCAATCCCCGCATACAGCGAGGCTGCTTTATAATCGACTAAAGGCATGCCCAGTTCGGCGTCAAGGCCACAGTAAGCGCGTTCGCGCTTGTGGCTAATGAGCGCCTGGTGGCCTTTGAAGCCAGCGAATTGAAAATCATAAGCTTTGGAAGTGGTGCGGCCTAGCGGTAAATAAGCGTTAAGGCGAAAATCCCATGTGTTGCCGAGGGTTTCGATACCCAGACCTAACTGGTTGTAATGATGATGATGTGTCTGGCGGAAATCGTAAAAAAGGTTGGCTCCCCATACTCTGGAAGTGCAATAACGCACTCCAAGGCCCCCATTAGCGGCCCATTTTCCATCATCCAAGAGATGACCGCGCAGATCCACAAAGGGGATGAAATTTGACATCACGCCAGGCAGAGCATAAAACAGGTCGGCGGAGGTATAGCCAGTATTATAGCCTAGCCCTTTGCCTTCAATATGCGAGAGGTTAAAGGAATGAGTGACCTCTGGTGTGTGAGGATCGGTGGGGGGGGGGGGTACTTTGGCTACATGCAGCACTGGCAATACCCCAAGGGGTGTAATAGCCCAGCAAAAAAAGAGAGCGACTTATACTTTTTAGAAATTTCATGGTTTGCCCGTCGGAATAATAGATATTTTTTACATCTATATTCCGACATATTTTAGAAAGCAATCCTTAAAAATAAGAAATTTTATTTTATGCGATGTAAGCCGCGGCCTTGTACATGGCAGTAACACGCGTTCTTACAGGTCCCTCCGGAAATTTGTTTTAGCTCTTCTGCCGTAAGCTCACCGGAAGGATTTTTTGCGTGCGTGATTTTGTTGAGGTCTTTTTTGGCTACTTTTTTATCAGATTTATCTTTCATAGCTTTACCTTAGTTTACAGAACCTCTATAAATAGTAAGGTCCCTATAACCATTATAGCAAAAACACACATTTGTAAATAAATTAATTTAACCTATTTCACCTTGCTCGCTCAAGAGCTCCGTTGGAGGTCTTGAGCGAGCATTTCAATAAGTAAAATTGTCTTCGCGTGATCTTCGCTTGCTTCGCGCCCTTCGCGTTCAAAGAGGGCGGTACTCTAATTTGCAATGAGCCCTTTACAGCATAACTTCCATAACAGCCTAGCTTGCTATTTTTCCTTAAAACATATATACTATGTATATACAGAAAAGGAGGACTTCAATGAACTCGCATATTGTGAAATGGGGAAATAGCCTTGGAATACGCATTCCCATGGGGCTAGCGAAGCAGCTACATCTGCATGCGGGAAGTCCAGTAAATCTGGATGTTGAAAGCGGGTGTATTATTATTCAAGCCCCTAAATATGATTTAGAAACAATGGTGAAAGAAATCTCCTTAGAAAATCAACCCCACCAATTGCTTGAAGACGAACAAATTGGAGGGGAAGAATGGTGATCTACAGCCCAAAACGGGGAGATGTGGTATGGCTGGAGTTTGATCCGCAAAAAGGCAAAGAGATTCAAAAAACTAGACCAGCTTTAACGATTTCACCACAACAATATAACCAAAAGACAGGCATGGGACTATTCATACCCATCACAAGCAAAATTAAAGGCTATCCTTTTGAGGTTTTGCTAGAAGTCGAAGAGATCAAAGGAGCATTGCTTTGCGATCAAGTGCGTTCATTAGACTGGAAAGCGCGTAAAGCTAGATTTGTGGCTACTCTTCCCCCCTCTATCGTCGCCGATGCTTTGGCTAAATTTCAGGTTTTACTCGATTAGGCATAGGGAGTCGCGACAAGTTTAGCCAAGCGTGAGCATCTGCTAAGTGCTTTTTCCTTGCCCCTTTGACCACGCCGCTGTGCATAAACCCTTCAAGAATCACGGCCTCACGCTTGAATACTTTGTTGATCTTTGGAATTGTCGATCCTACATGCGTCACATGCCAGTCATCGCGCGTGCCAAAAAACAAAAACTTCCTTTTCGACACATCAAAGTCTGCTGGTACGGCATTGACCTCATCTAACAAGCTTTTGGCAGTATCGCTACCAAAACTCAATTCTTCGCGGATCACTGCACTTTGTTTTCCTCCAAAGCGGGAATACCAAGCATCAAAAGCCTCCGTACCATAATGGACGGCGGCTATTGTCGATACCATGACAGGGACGTCACTATATTTCTCATCTTTGCGCAGCTGCGTCTCAATATAAGTGGCAATGCGGCCGCCATTGGACACTCCCGATAGACAGATTGGACAAACAGGACCATCGGGATGCTTTTTTCTATAATGATCGATATAGCTTTTGACTTGCTTTAAAATAGGGTCGCCAGCTTCTTTTAAGGTGCAATCCCCGGCTTTAGGGACAAACGGTACATACGTTTCAATAGGCTCTTGATCCGTTCGAGAAGCATTAATTTTCTTTTCTTCGGCAATGTGCCCATCCCAGATCGAAGGGTGTGCTTTCAAACCATGAATAAACACATGCAATCCGCAACTCTTTTCCTGCCAAGCTTTATCCACCTCGCAATTATCATAGAGAGCTTTCCCCTGCTTAGCCATGGCGGCATTGATTTCGGGGGTGATCCTGCGATGGCGCAGCACACTTAATGCATAGAGAATTTCTCTGCCTAGAGCTTGAAAGAAAGCTGCCACCTTTCGCATGGTAGAGCGGGGGTCTTTCATTTCATCTTTCGTATGAATGTAATGCGCGTCTCCTTTTTGACGCACTGGTGCTAACTCTTGTTCATGCGAGTGTATTGGCACGTGTGCCATCGGAGAGGGAAACGACATATTACTATTAGTAGCCATAAACAAACCTTAATTAATTCAATAATTAAATTATAAATAATAACAACATTACCTAACAAACACAAAATTACATATTCGAAATAGTTAAGAAGATCGCTAATTAAAGAGAGAAACGCAAAGCATTGTAGCTCAGGCTTCAGCCTGCTACGCGCAGCGAGCGGTAGCGATGCATGACGCGCTCGGTGTCGCGCACTCCTGCTGCTGGACTACAGTACAGTCCGCCTCAGCCTCGGGCAATTGGGCAACATTCGTGAGATCACGACACCGAGCGCGTCATGCATCGCTACCGCTCGCTGCGCGTAGCAGGCTGAAGCCCGCTAAAACGAGCTCAGGCTAAAGCCCAATGTCGTTAAGTTAACAAAATTTATATGATAACGAGGATGCTGAGATCGCTAGATTTGCGACGAGTCAATATCTGTAGCCATATTGACGAGGAGCAAAGCTAGTGAGATCAGCGTCCGCAGCATCATAGAAATTTTGTTAACT